>Ga0078972_1004697_pt1 | contig 36629 bp, 31 predicted proteins | sample YelNatPaOPGAMG01_FD_67568 | JGI IMG/M metagenome (GOLD analysis project Ga0078972, IMG submission 67568) | Hot spring thermophilic microbial communities from Obsidian Pool, Yellowstone National Park, USA - OP-RAMG-01 (SPADES assembly) (version 2) | ecosystem: Environmental > Aquatic > Thermal...
GAAGTTGAAGGACAAGCCCCCGTAGCCCAGCTCGGTAGGGCGGCAGCCTCGTATCAAATGGCTGAGCAAGTTGCAAGTCCCGAGTTCGAATCTCGGCGGGGGCTTACAATTAAAATCTATACTTTTCGAAAACATCTCGGTATCAGCTTGCCAGGTAAATTTGCAGGGTAGATGTAAGGAGCAAAGTCCTACAGAATGCTGGGCGTGGTAGGGGCGATCAGGGGTTTCGAAAGAGGGGAAAAAGCTCGCCATGGCCGGAGTAACCAAGAAGGAGATGGTGAACCTTTTTCAGCTCTTGGCCCAATTTGTGAATAGTGAGTTTTGAAGGCGATGGCTCGAAGAGCCATACAAGCACCGTAGAATGGGATATCTCGTCTCCCTAGACTCGAAACAACCCTGGGGACATTTTGGTCTGTTGATGCATTGCATGTATCACTATCAATAACGAGTTGCCATTAGGGCAACATTGCTCCGAACTTTCAGGAATGGGGTCGAAAAATAGCTCTGGAGAGGGCCCCTCAGGTTCACATTGGTAGATGCAGCACATGATGTGAATGGTATCAGGTTGTAGCAGATCAAAATGCTCACCTCTATGCCATTCATAGTTTATCTCAGGTTAAGGAATGGAGGGCATTAAAATGTGCCATAAGCTTAAGTGAAGATTTCACAAAACTTCGTAGCTCTTTCTCCGATCGATCTATTCGATGAAGTGCTAAATACCTGGTTACTATCATTAAAGAATGCACTACAAGCACTTGAGGGCTCTCATCCTTCCAGTCTAGATAAAACATGGCAGAAATGCCTTAAAACAAGTAAAATTGCCCCATAATTGATGAATCCACAGCCTCTTAAATGGGAGCTTTGCCTCAATTCACTGGTTTACGGCTTTATTTATCTCGTCCGCCCTCACGTGCTTCACAAGGTTTACTTTAACGGTCCGAACACCGCTTACTGACTTCGCTTTTTGTTTTATGTCTTGAGCTATTTGGAGAGCAAACATCGGTGGACAGAAAGGCATCGATAGATGGAAAGTTACGGTTACATCTCCACTGTCGACCTTTACATCATCAACAAGGTTCATATCGGTAATAGGAACGCCGATCTCTGGATCAACGACAGTCTTGAGAACCTCGTTGACAGCCTGCCGAATCTTATCATCTTCGCTCATGTGAATACCTTCTTTTGCAATTTTCTCCCCAGAATTAAATGTTTTTTCTTATTTTGGCAGATCCACAAAAATAGACCCAAAGAATTTGGCAGGAAGAGTGCATATTACGCTTTTTCTGACAAATTAAACGGTTTTCCAGATTCAAGGACCTCTTTGGGTATCTTTTCAGCCCATTCTTTGAGGAAGGCAAGGTCTCTATCCCGTTCTCTGAGGTCATCAGGCAGCATTTCCGGAATCTCGTCCTCTATCGGGTACCATCTGTTGCACTTATCGCAAATGATTATGCCATGAACTATCTCTTTCCATGTAATCTTCTTACCTTCTTTCTCAACAGACTCCTCTTTTTCCTCAAATATCAGAAGCCTAAGCGGATAGTACTTATCGATTGGACATGCTAGAATGTCCATGAGGCTAGCCTTCAATGCCAATCAACACCCCACAAAGTTCAGCCTTCTTCAGTAAAGCCAACACGTTTAAGGTTTGGGCTCCCTCCAGACATTTTAAAGCATCTTTTATTTAAAACTCTATTATGTTTATGCCCTTAAGCTCTCCAATTTTTCCAGCCTCAATTTTTGGCGATAGGATGGCGATATTTAGACTGTTTTTCAGGGCCTTTTCCAATGGTTGAAGATGGACCCCAAGCTCAGACCTTCTGCTCTCCATTTCGCCACATCTACTAAACTTAACCTGAAGCTTGGCCCTATTTAGGGCAGCCACAACCTCTAATTCGGGGTGCGAACTCCTGTCAACCGAGTCATACTCTCTAAACAGGCTCAATATGGTTAATGACCTGTACTTCGGACCACGATTTTTCAAGTTTCTTATCATTGCTTTGGCCATGGATTGGGGCATAAGCCAACAAATATCTCTTGCCCGCTTACACATGGGTAAACTAACACCTTTAACTCTCGCAGCCTCAAGGAGGTTCGTAACGACAGCTGCCGAATTTCTGGCAAAAAGACCTATCACGCCCTTCGACTCGCTTTTCTGAAGGTTTGTAAAAAGCTCCTCCGCTTCATCGATACTCACTCCCATCTTCGCGCAGAGCAAAGACAGTTCCGCCCTCAACGCCTGTTTTATACATGAATCAACATGCAGAAGCATCACGCCTATCTCTGCAGCTTCAAAACTTGAGGCAGGTATGCTCTTACCTAAACCAGCTCTTTCAAAGGCCTCCGAAATTGCGGAAACCGCCCTTGTGCTACTGCCCGCCACGACTCTAACAATATCGTGCCCAAAATCTTCTGATGCTACTAGGGGGGAAGGAGCGTAGACGAAATCGAAGTCCTTGCTGCAAGCAAGTCCAGAGAGTTCCTCGCACCTTCTGGCTAAAGTTCTGGCAGTTCCCGGAGGGGCCAATGTTTGCAGGACGACGATACGTCCTTTCCGCAGGTTTTTACCGATCGAGTCCGCCAATTCATATAGCATCCTCGTCTGTACCATTTTTCTGCTGTTAACTGGCGCTCTTTCACAGATTACCACAACATCCGCAACTTCAAGTGCTTTACCAAGGGATTCGGCTATTACGAAGGCTCCTTCTTTAGCAAGCCTTTTGACAAATGCAGATATTTTCCTGTCATCTTCCAAAGCGTAACCTTGCAGGACTCTGGACCTTTGGAAACCGCTCCTATCGTATCCTGTAACTTTGAAACCTGCCTGAAGTAAGCGCGAAGCCGTAAATAACCCAAGTCTAGACAACCCAATTATAGCAAAGTTATGCGTATCTTTTGGCTCTTGAACAAGCTCCGATCGATCCATATGATCTGACCCACATTAGCTCGGAAAGGAGATGATAAAAACTTACATGACGGTGGGTAAGGGGAAAGATATGCCCCATGTCGCTGTAGACATCCTCACTCCAAAGCAGGCACTCCTTTTCAAAGAAGTTGTCGGGTTTCTTGAGGAGGATGGGGTAGAGGTATATTGCACAACGAGGAGATACTTTGAGGTGGAGGAGATGCTGAAGCTCCTCAGATTAAAGGCAGTTTGCGTAGGAAAACACGGTGGAGCCTCTCTTCAGGGAAAACTTGAGGCGTATGCCGAAAGGGTTAGGAATATGACATCTTTCTACTCAAGATTGAGACCAAGTCTTGTTCTTTCATTTTCATCTCCAGAAGCAGCTAGGACCGCTTTCGGCCTCTCGATACCTCATCTAGCTGTGAACGACTCTCCCCATGCAACAGCTGTCGCAAGATTAACGATTCCCCTTTCTTCAATACTTTTTACACCTTGGATAATTCCTGCAAAGGAGTGGGTTCGTTATGGTATCGATAAAAGCAGAATAATTTCGTACAGGGGCCTCGATCCTGCATCTTGGCTTAAATTCTTCAAACCATCAAGGAAAGTTCTGGACGAGATCGGTCTCGAAACCGATAAGCCTATCCTGACTATTAGGCCCCCCGAATATTTGGCATCCTATATTCTTGGAAAGGGCGAGTACGTAATTCGGAACATAGCTAGTGCCGTAAAGCGCCTGCATCGAAAAAGGCCGGACCTACAAGTTGTTGTGCTTTCAAGATATGGTAACGCTATAAAGTTCAGGAAAATTTTTGGAAATACGGCCTTGGTTACTGATGCAGTTGTAGATGGTAGAAGCTTACTCAATTTCTCAACCCTATTTGTAGGAGCAGGGGGTACGATGACAGCTGAAGCAGCCCTTATGGGAATTCCAACAATATCGGTCTATCCTGGAAGTACCATCGTGGAAGAGTACCTCGTAAGGAAGGGACTTGTTTTTAAGGCAAACAAGAACCTTTTTGAATGTATTTCACATCGAATTGAAATGCCAGATGATGAGTTGATATCTCTAAAGAAAAGAGCTTTGGCTATTTTGAAAAACATGGAGAATCCGGCGCAAAGGATTGCGAAGGTATCTGAGGCTTTTCTCAGGAAGCAGGTGCACCGCTCCTGAGCACATCTTCAACATTGTTGCTGAAATGAAGACCATCTATAAGCCTTAGAGTCAACCTCTCTACCTCTTCATCTATTGTTTTTTTCAGAAATTGATCTTGTTTATACATTCTTACAAGACCCTCTCTTATGTAACGGATTCCACGTTCATTCCTAAAGTTTAGGGCTAGATAGGAGTTGAATCTGAAGAATTTCGCTCTTGGATCCCTCCTTTCGATCTTCCCCTCCCTAACGTTCTTCTTATAACTCAAAAGCTGCCTTTCCAGAATTGGTGAAGCAAGTTTTCCCCTTCTCCTTACTTCTTTGTTCAGAAAATCATAAACCGAGTCAAAGATGAGGTTGTAAAATTTCCTTTCTTTAGACCATCTAGAAAATGATGCTAGTTTCTGGAGCAGAAGTTCGTAATAGACTCCAGATATCTTGTACTTAAGCTGACCATTCGTGGCATCAAGAAGCGCTTTATAGGTTCCTCGACCTTTCGAAGAATACGGTGTCGTTCCACTCCCAGAATGTATTGAGAGGAGGGCACCAAAATACCTAGCGATAGCATCAAGCCTGGAAACGCGATCACGCAACTCGTTCAGATTCCCGTAAAAATCCATCCGTTTCTTGAAACCGATATTTGGAGCAACGAAATCAACATGCCTGGCAGAGAGCTTCCACTCGTTCAGGTAGAAAATCAAATCCTTGAATCCTGTTTTTTCTTTCGTTTCGTCCAGCGATATCTCAAAGCCAAAAGGACGATCGATCTTTTTCTTTATGTAATCATATATTTGTGCATTCACCTCGATACTCTTTTCATATTTTAAAGCAAATCGCATAACGTCTTCTTTTGTCAATTTGCATGTGAACGGCTTTGCTCCTTGGAATTTAAACTCGCCCAGGTTTCGGCTTAGCAATTCTTCAGTATTTTTGATTCTTTTATGGAACTTTTCTGAAAGTTTAGAATTATCAAGAGAATCGGCCGTTCGATCCAACAGATCTGTCGTGTCGGTCGTAAAGGAATTGACATAACCTGTTGAAAGGGCTTCGTCAATGGCAAGGATGTTGTAGTCCATAGACCTTCTCAATTCCTCATCGCTAATTTCACTTTCCAATTCATGAATCCCGACAAGCCTCTTCACAGCACTTGTGGAGGAGCCTATCACCATTATGTGATCAGCTTCGATCTCGACGATCACGCCCTCCCTAAGAGCTGCCCTAGCTCCAAGGGTCATGTATTTCTTAATCGAAGTTCCAGTATGCCCCCTGGTGATTTCATATTTCCCTGGAGGTGCATCGATTACTTTTTGTGGAGCTGTCTCCCTCCCAAATGAAAGCATGAGCCCACCCGCCACATTTCTTTTCTTATATGCCCGGAGAATTCCTGTGAGAAAGATTTCAGGTATTCTTATCCCTATCGCCGGATGCCCAATTCTCCCGAGATAACGGGGAGTTTCCAAGAGCTTGCCACCAAAGCTTCGTGGATTATCGAATATTAAAGTGTATTCAAGGCAGAATGTGGGCATCGATCATCTGAATGTCAATCTTTTGGAACTCAAATGATCCTAATACGGTTTAGGTTGGTAGCTATGGCTCTGCATCGTCTTTTGCAGATGCTCAGCTTTTCAACGGCACATCTCCGCCTCCCAATCCTTCGAGTTGTGCCAATGGGGCATAAACAATGCCTTTCAAAATCATTCCACTTTTTGGCTCAATAGAGAGCATCTCTCTTTTTGTTCCTCAGCACTAGAGAGTTTCTTGACAATACCACCCCAAAGGGGCGTGGGATTCTTGTTCCTCGGGACTTCATCGCCATTCATCGTAGCTCGCAATGTTCCACATGATGCTCGATGCCTCAGCTAGCTTGCTAAGTTGTTCACCATCCTCTGAGGAGGGCTGTCGACGTCCTAAGCAAGCTCGTAGTATCTTTGTACTTCGCATTTAAAGCCTCGCTTACTCACCTCTTAAGAGTATGGGCTTGCGCTCTGTAATTATAAGGTCGCTAGTTAATGTCTCGATGCAGGCAAGATACGATAGGCATATCGTCCTTGTGTATTTGGGAGTGCTCAAGGCAACCATATGAGCCCCAGCTTTCTGTATCTGAACGATAGAGCAGCAGTCTCTCTATGGCTCTTCTTACCCTGAAGGAACTCCATGCCACCCCTTCTAGGTGCTGAGGTTTCCAGATTACTCAATATCTGCTTCCGCTTAAGGAGATGCAAGAAAAGGTATATCAATCGTCACAAGCGACGAATGGACCATGAGACGGCCTGAAGTTTATGTAACTAGAGCGCTTCCGCCGCCAGGCATCGAAATTTTAAAGGATTATTGCAACGTCGAAGTTAACCCAAGTGAAGATGCCCCTTCAAAAAGTGAGATCATAAGAAAGGTAGCAGGTAAGGACGGCCTTCTTTGCCTTCTGACAGACAAGATAGACAGGGAGATTATGGAGGCAGCTCCAAACCTTAGCGTCATAAGTTCCTATAGTGTGGGTTATGACCATATCGACATAGCTGAGGCTACCAAGAGGGGAATATACGTAACATACACGCCGGGTGTTCTGACCGACGCTACGGCCGATTTCGCCTGGGCTCTACTGATGAGCATTGCGAGAAGAGTGACCGAGGCCGACAGGTACGTGCGCGGAGGCAAGTGGAAAATAGCCTGGTCCCCAACGATGCTTGTTGGAGCTGCCGTTTATGGCAAGACACTTGGAATACTGGGGCTCGGAAGAATCGGTTCGGCCGTTGCCAAGAGAGCGATGGGATTTGGCATGAGAGTTCTATACTATGATGAGATAAGACCACCTAAAGAGAAGGAGGAGGAGCTACATCTGCAGTACCTTCCAATCGACGATCTTCTAAGGGAATCGGACTTCGTAAGCATACATGTCCCACTGACAGAAAAAACACGCCACCTAATAAACTATGAGCGCCTGAAGCTTATGAAACCGACAGCTTTCTTGATAAATACCGCAAGAGGGGCTGTGGTAGACACAGAGGGGCTAGCAAGGGCTTTGAAAGAAGGAATCATCGCAGGTGCTGCCCTCGATGTTCATGAAAAAGAGCCAATAGAACCTGGCAACCCGCTCTTGAAGCTTGAGGACAAGTGCATCCTGGCACCTCACATAGCCAGCGGAACTGTAGAGGCAAGGTCGAAGATGGCCGAGATTGCAGCTACAAACTTAATCTCGGTTCTGAAAGGCGAGATGCCTCCAAACCTCGTTAACCCTGATGTTCAAAAGGTAAGACCTCTTTCAAAAGTAAAGAAGATTTAATGGAGGTGAATTGAATGTTCAGCATAGATTTTAGGTCGAATGGCTTGCACCTTTCGGTGGAATTTCCCTGGAAGGTCGGAATAGTAAGCTTCATGGCATTCCCGTCGATGACGAAAGGGCCAGAGGAACTTTATGAAAGTGCAAGGGTGATTGCCGACGATCCTTTCTTCGATTCCATAGAAATACCGCTTGTTCAGGATTCATATTGGGACCGCTTGAATAAGATGCTTGAAGGAAAAGAGGTTGCAAGAGGTTGCCAACCAGACCTTTTGACAAAAAAGCTGGACCTCAACTCATTTGAGGAATCCAGAAGATTGGAGGCAGTATCTTACATCAAGAGGCAAGTGGAGGAGTGTTCGAGAAGAGGTTTGAAGAAGTTGGCAATCTGCTCAGGTCCAGATCCTGGGAAGGAGAGGCGAGAGGAGGCGAAAAAATTGCTTGTCAAGAGCTTAAAAGAAATATGCTCGCATGCATCATCTATGAATGTAAGGATATTGCTCGAGACTTTCGATAGAGATTGGGACAAGAAGCTTCTCATCGGTCCATTAAATGAAGCTATAGACGTTTTGGAAACCGTGAGAAGGGAAGAAAAAAACATAGGGCTGATGTGGGACCTTAGCCACGCGCCACTTCTTAAAGAAAAGCCGGACGACTTAAGAGGCGCTGCTAAAGTACTTGAGCACATCCACATTGGGTGCGCCAAGCAGCTGGATGATAAGATGCTGGATTCGCATCCTGTCTTCTATACAAAAGGTGCCATAAATACAGCTCATGATGTGGCAGCTCTGCTTCAGACGCTCTTTGAAATTCGTTATGGCGGAATTGTAGCATTTGAAGTGAAGCCAGAAGAACAGCAAACATCTCAGCAGGTATTAGATACGTCAAAGGGTACCCTTATGAGTGCATTTCAGGAAATGATTTCAAAAACATTAAAATTTTGATAACGATCCTTAACGTGGAGAAAATCGATATATATGTGGCTCCAATATTCGTATCCCAGACTGGAAATTTTCAATTGCCAATCTCAGCTCCAGATTGGCACCCAGATTTACCTATGCTATTCTCCCCGACCTTGACTTCAAAGCTTGTATGAGATATTTTCCCTTGGCTTTTATGAATCGATTTTGAAAACAATTTAGCAACCCAGCAATTGCCGATTTTGAGGCGAAACATTATGCCCTTGCGGTTCGAGGTTGAGGATTTCGCCCTTACCTTTTCTCTTCTTTCTACTATCTTAGTTCTATCATTCCTAGGATTCCAGATTATGAGCACTCCTCGAAGAAGCTACATTGCTATCTACGCCATCTCCAAAGAAGGGAAGGTTTTCACTTCAAACGAAACAATTCTACGATTAGGTGATGGAATGAAGTTCATGATCGTCGTCGAAAACCATCTTGGACGGCCCATAAATGTGAAGCTACTTACAATTTTTACAGGGGACCTTAATTTCACTTCTCCAGAAGGATGTAAAGGTTCTATTGTTAATGAACAGGTTTTTACGATCGATGATAAAGGGAGATCTGTTGCTGAGATGGAGTTCTCAGTAACAAAGGCTATTTTCGGCCAAAATTCAATAACGGTTGAGCAGGTTGACGTGAACAGCTTCAATCATGAAGTTATGGCCAAATCGCCTTCCTCAAACCAAACTTTCAGGCTCATCTTCTACCTGCTGATATGGAGTGATGACGAGGGAAGGTATGTTACCAAGTGGAACGATGGAATAAATGATCACACATCTTGGTTGCAGATATGGTTCGAACTAGTACCGGAGGCTGGCGAATGAAATATTGGCGTGCATCGATAGCTTGCATTCTGATAATGTCCATTAGCGTAAGGCTTGTACCTGGTGCCTCAATAGGGTTGCCCTACGGTTTTGACGTTTATGATGTCGTTTCTAGAATCAGATCGGCCATGTCAACTGGAAAGTTCGAAACATCGATGCCGCAGGGGCCGATGTTATACTCTCTTTTGTGCGAGCTTGTAATTTTAGGAGGTATAAGCCCTGAAGCAACTATGTCGATTGTTGCTCCCGCTCTTCTCTCTCTAATCGTAATTCCAGCTATCCTTTACGCGAGGAAAAGTGTGAAGGACGAATTTGCTGCAATCATAGGTGGAATACTCGCATCTTCAACTAACTTGATAGTTCACCAAACAGGAGGAACTGTTGTGCCAGAGGCTCTTGGTATATTATTCGCAGGATTTTTTCTTTCTCTCTTTGTACAAAAGAACTGGAAAGACAGGAAGATTGCAGTTCTTCTCTCTTTCGCTGCATTGGGAACTCTTGCTTCCCACCATCTGACAACCTTGAATGTTCTATTTGGCATCGGCGTTGTCATTCTTTTCATGATAATCTCTGATGGCAAAAGAGGATCGGTAAGAAGCGAAGTGCGCAAGATGATGCCTATTTTTATTCCATTGGGATTGGCAGCTCTCCTGATTTGGAAATTCGTCGCGCCTCAGCACACTCTGGAGGTTGTGAACCTGACTTTAGCAGGAGCTAGCGGATTGACATTGGCCGTGGGTGGATTTTTTGCAGCATTTGTGGTCTCGATGGCCTGTCGCATGATCTACCGAAGGAGAGCAAGTTTTTACCTTGCTGAGAAGCCATTCATCTTCGCGATCATAACATTCTGCGCATCGCTGGCAATTCTCTTGATCTTCCACTTGGTAGGAGGCATGGGCATGGACATGCTCAGAATGATCCTCTACGTTGGAGTTCCCATCTCTGTAGTTTACGTGCCCCTAAGCGTGACCGGATTGGTCTACACAGTAAATAGCAGGATCGATGACCATTCTCTGGCATGTCTCATGGCTTTTCCAACAGCGTGCCTCTCACTGGCAATGTTTCTCGTTCTCCAACCTGGGTTCGGGACCTTGGCATATCGGGAAGTATCCTTCATGCTTTACTCGATACTTCCAGTAACGGGAATCGGTCTCGCTGAGATTATCAGAAAAGCTTCTCCGGCAAAAAGATATGTTGCTGCATTTGTACTCGCATACTCTGTCCTTGCGCTTGCATCAACATCTTACCCTTCAAGAAGCTATCTGATTGGATTGAGCGAATCTTACGCTCCCTCCGATCTAAGGATCTCTGAGATAGTCGTCAACATTACATGCCAAGGGGAAAAAATAGACACCGATGTGAGAATGGGTAATCTGCTACTATACTATTCAGGAAGGGACATAAACTGGGTCAGCAACGTCTCATATTGGACATCTCCAGGTCCACCTGGGGCTTGGTTGGGGAAGAGCGCTATGGCAGGTCATCCAGTTCCAATTCCGTCTAATGTCGAATACATACTTGTTTCTGAGGAGATGCTGGAGTCAAATGGAGGCGTTGTCGTTGACCAGCCCTCGAGAAGATTCTATCCCCTACCGGATGCAGCTCTGAGATATTTGGAGGAGAAGCCAGGTATCAGCAAGGTTGCTGACTCTGGTACGGCCTTTTTCTTCTACGTTTCAAGGCATTGACCCAGGGGCAACCGGTAAATCCATTTCATGCCCTTCCCTCCGCCCCTTGGGGAGAAACCTTAATTCAGAGTATAAATTCCCTAGTTGAGGGCTCAAAAAGATGAAAGCTTGCATACTTCTGAAATGCAAACCGGGCGCTTATCGACAGGTTGCGAAGAGGATACAGAGCATGAGCAACGTAAAGATAGTCTTCCCAACGCTTGGAAGATGGGATGTCGTCCTAAAGATAGAGGCAAACAACATAAGAAACCTTGCGAATATTGTGCGAAGGCTAAGGGCGATAGATGAGATAGAGTATTCGGAGACACTTGCTGAGCTTCCTGGGAAGTGATGACTTTGGCTCTTGCCTGTCTGCTTGCCGTTGTGGAACACCGCCGAAGCATGGATGTGATGAAAGCTCTAAGAAGCATGCCGGAGGTAAAGGATGTCTTCATGGTCTTCGGACAGTACGATATCGTGGTATTTCTTGAAGCCGATGACTATGCCGAACTGACCGCTGTCTCAGCAGAGATAAACGGGATCTGCGGAATAAGAAAGACAGAAACTTTGGTCGCGGGTTAGGTATGGATCGAATGAGCGTAAGAAAATTTTCGATTATGGAGAAGTTTACAAGAGCTCAGCAGGCCTTCACCTTCAGGGACTTCATACTGCTCCCAGGTTTAACGGAGGTGGATCCTTCTGAGGTCGACATCGAGACAAGGGTTACAACCGATAATGTCATTCACGTTCCCTTCATATCGTCTCCAATGGATACAGTTACAGAGGATGAGATGGCGATAACGCTTGCAAGGCTCGGCGGATTAGGGGTCATCCATAGAAATTGCAGCATAGAGGAACAGGTCGAGATGGCAAAGAAGGTAAAGAGGGCAGAATCTTTGGTGATAAGGGATGTTGTGACCACAGAGCCTGGCCACACAGTCCGCGATGCTCTATCGCTTATGAGAAAGTATGAAATCTCAGGGCTTCCTGTTGTTGAGGAAGGAAAGCTTGTTGGAATATTGACTGGAAGGGATGTCCGTTTTGCCAATGAAGACGAGCTAGTAGGCAATGTGATGACTAAGAAGGTTATAACGGCTCAAGATGGCATAACTTTGGAGCAAGCAAGGGAACTAATGCACGAGCACAGGATCGAAAAATTACCTCTTGTGGATGGATTCGGAAAATTGAAGGGCCTGATCACTTTCAAGGACATCTCGCTTAGGGGGAAGTACCCGAACGCATCTAGGGACAAGGTCGGCAGGCTTCTTTGCGCTGCAGCCGTTTCTCCATTCGATGAAAAAAGATGCATGGAGCTCGACAAAATCGTAGACATTATCGTTTTCGATGTTGCTCATTTCCACAATAAAAAGGTAATAGAAGCGGCGAGAAGGCTGGTGAAGAACCTGTCGGCAAACATCGTTGTCGGAAACATAGGAACTAGACAAGCAGCGCTTGACACTGTAAGTTCTATCGAAAAAGTAAATGCGCTCAGAGTGGGCATCGGTTCGGGCTCGATCTGCATTACGACCGAAGTTACAAAAGCGGGTGCACCAACTATGTTCGCTGTCGCTCAGACATTCGATGCGCTAAGAGAGCTGGGTGCCGATATACCGATCTGGGCAGATGGAGGCATAACTTCGCCAGGAGACATAGCACTGGCCCTTGCGGCAGGCTCATCGGCCGTTTGCATCGGAAACCTTTTCGCAAGAACGAGGGAAAGCCCAGGCTCGTTGGTCGCAATAGGAGGCCAATACTACAAGGCATACAGGGGCATGGGCAGCCCTTCCGCGATTGAGAAAAGGCATGCGATAGATCGGTATGCTTTGCCATCAAAGGGAATAGCTGAGGGGGTTGAGGGATACGTTCCCTACAAAGGCGATGTTGCCACTATGGTAAATGAGCTGTCCCAGGGCTTGAAGGCCTCGATGGGCTACATAGGGGCCAAAAACATAAGGGAAACATGGACCAAGGCAGAGGTAGCTTGGGTTTCTGAACTCGGAGCAACAGAGACGAGGGCACACGATGTCATACTTCCAACGCGAGGACCAACTTATTGAAAGTAGAAACTAGGGCATACGGTACAACAAGCTAACCGATGATACACCTAAGCCTTTACCCACTCTTTGCAGATGTTTACCCCGTCAACAGCGTCCCTTGCTGCAGCATCGGCTCCGATTTTAGCAGCATACTCTGGAGTGATTGGCGCACCACCTATGATTACCTTCACCTTGTCCCTCAGTCCTGCTTGCTTTAGTTGCTTTATCGTATTTTCCATCTCCGGCATCGTTATCGTCAGCAGAGCAGACATGCCCACTATTTGAACTCCATGTTCCTTGACAGCCTCGACAAATTTCTCAGCTGGAACATCGACGCCAAGATCTACAATTTCGAATCCTGCCGCTTCCAACAAAACCGCGACAACATTTTTGCCTATGTCGTGGAGGTCCCCCTTCACAGTCCCAAGAGCGATCTTGCCCTTCTTTTTAATGTCCCCGCCCTTGAGGTAAGGCTGAACAACCTTCAGCCCGTCCTTCATGACCTCTCCTGCAGCTATCAGCTCCGAAAGGAAGTATTCGTTGGCCTCGTACTTCTGCCCAACGATCTCCATCCCGTGCGCCATTCCCTCCGACACTATCTTGTAAGCAGGTATGCCCGCATCCAGGGCCTGCTTGCAAATTCCCTGTATCCCGTCGAAGTCAAGACCAGCGATCGCTTGAGCTACTTTATCCAAAAGTTGCTTCTCACTCATGGGAATCACCAGTATACAGTTTCTGTTGGCCGACCTCCTAGAACGGCCTCAGTTTCATCCGGGTCCAATGTCTTTCTAACCCCTAATTTATAGTGCCAGTCGAAACAACACCACCTGATAAGCTTAACCCTTCTACCCCTGAATCTCTCGGGGAGTACTTCCTCGGGTGTCCGCTTGGAGAATCCCACGAGTTCTAGTGTAAAGATGCACCTCTCCCACTCATTGCCTTCCTCGTCCTTTTTCTTTTCGCCAGTTCTCTCGACCTCTAAAACCCTTCCCTGCAGCCTTCTCGCCTTGTCCACTACGACCATCTTTCTGGTCACTTCGTTGCAATGCACTACAGTTGGAAGCATGCCTATTAAAGTTTAGCAGAGCCGCACATTAAAAAGTGCCAAGTGTTTAACCTCAACCTCTAAAAGCAAAGGCAATCTCCTTTGATGCGATGGAACGCAAACGAACCGTTACTTTTCAACCGGAGGGTCTGAGAGCAGAGATCGGCGAAGATGAGAGCGTGTTGACAGCATCGAGGCGCTGCGGAGTCCAGATAGAATCACTTTGTAACGGAAGGGGAAGGTGCGGAAAGTGCCTCATCAGGATCGAAGGTGGAAAAGCTACAGACCCTACCAGATTCGAGACCTTGGCTCTATCGGAAAGAGAGATAGGAAGCGGCATACGTTTGGCATGCCAAACATATCCGATTTCAGACCTCGTCGTGCACGTGCTGGCAGCACCTAGCGCCACTGGTTCAAAGATACTTACATGGGGGCTGGAACTTCAGGTCGAGATCGATCCATACATCAAAACCGTTTCGATAGAGCTCAACAAACCAACACTAAAGGACCAGAGATCGGATGCCGAGAGGTTAAGATCGGCCCTAAAAACAAGCTCAATCGACATGCATTTGCTGAGACACATTCCAAGGCTTTTGCGTGAAAAGGATTGGAAGATAACCGCAACGATCTACGGTAGAGAGATCATAGATGTGAGCGCGGAGGAATTGGGCGAAGCTTATGGTGCAGCCGTGGACGTAGGCACAACCACGATCGTTGTTTACCTAATAGACCTCGCCTCCGGTAAAGTTTTGGCTGTTGAATCCGATTACAACGCCCAGATACCGTACGGTGAGGATGTCATCAGTAGGATAACGTATGCTTCAAGAGAAAAGGATGGCTTGGCGGTGCTCCAAAGGCTTGTAATCGGAACGATAAACAAGCTTCTTGATGAGGTTTCCAAACGGGCAAAGATCGAAAAGGAGCGCATATACGAGGTGGTTTGCTCAGGAAATACAATTATGATGAGCATCTTGCTGGGAATCGATCCATCGTTCATTGCTACAGCCCCCTATGTTCCTCCCGATACTAGCAGTATAGTTGTCAAAGCCAGGGAGATTGGAGTAGACATAAATTCTGGAGGATACCTGAGGACGATACCATCGATAAGCGGTTACGTTGGAGCAGATGTAGTATCAGACGTTCTCGTCTCTGGCATGCACAAGAGGGAAGCTATCTCGTTGCTAATCGACATAGGAACGAATGGAGAGGTTGTCCTTGGGAACAGGTCCAGGATGTTTTCGGCATCATGTGCAGCAGGGCCAGCGCTTGAAGGAGCTGAGATAAAGTTCGGGATGCGTGGGATGGCAGGGGCCATCGAGAAAGTTGCAATAGATCCAGAGAGCTTTGAGGTGTTCTATAAAACAATAGGCGGAGTTAGAGCAAGGGGAATATGCGGCTCAGGGTTGGTTGATGTGCTGGCATCGATGGCAATAGCTGGTATTATCGATCAAACTGGCAAAATGAAGTTAAATCAGCAACAAAGCCAAGGAAACGCTCAGGAGTTCGTATTGGTGAAGGCAAACGAAACCGAGATAGGAAAGGACATTACGATTACGCAGAGAGATATCAGAAACCTCCAACTGGCTAAGGCCGCTATATTTACTGGCTGTTCGCTTTTGATGAAGAAGATGCGCATCAAACCCAAAGATATAGCGAATGTCTACATAGCTGGAGCATTTGGAAATTACATCGATCCAATGTCTGCCATGGTCGTAGGAATGTTTCCAGATGTTCCAATGGAGAGGATAAAGACGATAGGGAATGGAGCAGGATTTGGAGCAAGGCTCGCTCTGCTATCTAGGAGAAAAAGCAAGGAGGCGCAAGACATAGCGAGCAAAATAAAATATTTGGAACTTAGCGGTGAGGAGGATTTCCAAAAGGAGTTCTTGAAGGCTTTGAACATACCTCACGCCGAAAGAAGCCTTTTCCCAACAGCTACCCGCATCATAGAGAGCAAAGGTAAAGAGCGCCCTATCATGCAATAACTTTTGTAGAAAGCATTAATTAAGCTCGAGACATTCCCTGCCTTTCGCGATCGTATAATGTGGTCATTCGGCAAGGAACAAATAATCTGCACAATTGGGGATGTCAAGGTTGGGGGTTTGCCAGGAAAACAGGCAACGGTTCTGATAGGTTCGATATTCTACTCGAAGCACCACATACTGATAGATGAAGCCAGGGGGGAGTTCATGAAGGATAAGGCCCAAGAATTGCTAAAGGTTCAGGAAGAGTTCTCAGACAAGACAGGAAACCCCCACATGGTTGATGTTGTGGGATCGACACCAGAGGCGCTTTCGAAATTTGTAGATTTCGTGTCAGCTGAGACGGATGCACCCATTCTCTTCGATGGCGTATCGGCTGACGTCAGGATAAGGGGTCTAGACTATGTCATACAATCTGGAATAAAAAACCCGATAGTGTACAATTCGATTTTACCCGAATGCAAGAAGGAGGAACTTGACAAGATCAAAGAGGCGGGCTTGAAAAGCGCCGTGCTCCTCTCATACAACCTGAGGGAGTTTACCTCAGCAGGGCGCCTAAAAGCGGTAAAGACCATCCTGCCTATGGCACAGAGTGCTGGCATTGAGAATTTCCTCGTTGATACGTGTGTGATCGATGTTCTGACGCTCGGTCCTGCTTGCCGTGCCATATACGAGGTGAAGAACGAGCTTGGGCTTCCAGCAGGATGCGGCGCACACAATGCAATTGGAACTTGGAGGGGACTTAAGACTAAGATGGGGAAGCAAGCAACTCATCCAAGCATGGCATCTGCATGTGCCATCGCGATAGCATCGGGCGCGAACTTTATCCTCTACGGCCCAATCGACACGGCAAGTTACATCTTCCCGGCAGTAGCCATGGTGGACGCGGCGTATGCGCAGCTCCTCAGGGAACAGGGTCTAAGGCCAGAGCCAGGGCATCCGATCTATAAAATAGCATGACTTACTTTTCTCCTCTCATCTATCCATTTAGTCATCTATCCAATAGCGGTATGAAGGAGAAAGTCAAGACATCCACGATACCCTTGTCCGTGATCCTGATCTCGGGTATCACAGCCAAACTCAGGAAGGATAAGGCCATGAATGGAGATTTGAGTTGGCAGCCAAGTTTCTTTAACGCGTTCCTCACCCCTTCGATCTCTGTGGTTAGCGAGTAAAGAGGTTTCATGCTCATAAGGCCGGCTATAGGAAGAGCCAATGTCGCGATGATTTTTCCGTTAGAAACAACCGAGATTCCACCGCCGGATTCTTTAACAGCTTTTACGGCAGCGCACATGTCCGAAGAATCTACGCCAACCACGGTTATGTTGTGACTGTCATGTCCAACTGAAGTAGCAACAGCTCCCCTGCTTAGGCCAAATCCTTTCACCAACCCATTTGAAACATTTCCAGTCTTTCCGTGCCGCTCTACAACGGCAACTCTCAGAAAGTCCTTGTCCAGGTCCGGCAACACAACTCCTCCCATCGTCGGTACTCTCTCTATGATGTGCTTCGTAATGGATTCGCCATCGCGCACATGAATTATGTGTGCCTTTGCTTCACTGCGATCGATTGGTGCAGACGCAAGGAAATCCCTGGGGCCCAAGCGCCTCTTGAGCTTGACAGTCCGAACGCTGTACTTTGGGTAGTTGAACCGACGCACTTTGGCAAGGAGCTTCCCATCGTGCACAAACAATTTGCCATTTGATATTACGGATTTGATTTGGAAAGATTTCATGTCCTCGACAAGTACGATGTCGGCACACTTTCCAGGGGCGATGCTTCCAACAATGTCGTCAACCCTAAACCTCCTTGCAGCATTGATTGTAACCATCTTGACAGCGAGAACTGGATCAACCCCATTCTCAACAGCACGCTTTAAGACAAAATCCATGTGCCCCTCCTTTGCAAGACACAGAGCATCTCTGTCGTCGCTAACGAGCAGTATCTTGCATGTATCGATTCCGTCCTGCGTTACAACTTTAATCAACTCCTCAAGATTCTTGAATGCCGAACCCTCTCTGACCATCAAATACATCCCAAATCTGGCCTTTGCAAGGGCTTCCTCCCTGCTCACGGACTCGTGGCATGATGATATGCCAGACGAAACGTATGCTGCAAGCTCCTTCCCAACCTTTCCAGCATAGTGGCCATCGACAACCTTTCCAAGTCTCAATGTTGCCTCGATCTCTTGGAGCAGCTTAGAATCTCCAGATATGACCCCAGGATAGTTCATGACTTCTGCAAGCCCCACGACAGAGCTTTCTTGGAGCAGAAAAACGACATCCGAGATGGAAATCGATTCGGCATTTGTCTCCATACTTGGTACCGAGGGCACGCATGATGGTACTAGGAAGAAGATTTTGATTGGCAGATCAAGGGCTTCCCTGATGAGGAGCTTCACTCCTTTGCGTCCAAGCACGTTTGCAATTTCATGGGGATCGATGAACACACCAGTTGTACCCCTTGAGAGCGCAGCCAAGCTGAAATTGGTCAAAGAGAGCATGCTGCTCTCCACGTGAATGTGTCCGTCAAGAAAACCAGGTAGTGCAAAGCAGTTCGAACCATCGATAACTCTTGTCTCAGGGCCGATGCTCTGAGAGGATCCAATGTCTGCAACATATCCTTTCGATACGGATATGCTGACATCTGGAATTAACTCTCCAGTTTCAACATTTACAAGCGTTGTTTCTTTGACAATCAAATCGGCATATGCCTTTCCCAATGCAACCCTTGCAAGATGCTCCGCGGGCCTTTTTGCGCGATACATGAGCTAGTTACTTTTCGAAGGTAGTTAATTAATTAACTAACTAATTAGCCAACAAATCAGTGCTATCGGCCTTTACCCACTTGGCCTGATTCTCGCCCTGGGTTTGAAAACTCCCATGAAAAGGCAGCGCTCTGGAGGCATCATCATGATTTTTGCACTTTGGCCATCCATCCTAGCTGGAGCTCCTCTGACGATTGCAGCCGGGACCCTCTCGGCACTCTCTCCCATCACGAGATGAGCAGCAGAAGCTATGTCATCGGCCAAAGCATGGGTTGTTATCACCAGGGGCTTCCCATACAGGTCCTTCTGGACCCTGCAATCCCTCAAGAGCTCAAAACCTGAGGCCCCAATAGTGACGCCTATCGTTCCCATGCGAAGTGGAGCGACCCTGCTGTCGATTATCGACACCCCTATGCGCTTGCCCGTAAATGCCCGAACCTTTCTTCGAATCTTTTCAGCAGATCTGTTCGGATCTTTCGGCCAGAGGATCGCTGAGCCAGGTGGAGCATTCTTGTGATCTATTCCTGCATTTGCAGTCAATATATTGTCCTTCAGTGTATAGAGGGCCCTGTAAACTCCACCATAAATAGCGTCCGATTCCTTCAGAACAAGCTCGACGAACGCTGGCTCAAGGCTATATTTTCTAGCCAAAAGCTTCGCCTTTCTTGAAGGTTTCAAAGAAGAAAGTGACACTATTCTTCCCTCAACAACGGATACAACCTTGCTTGCCACGACCAATATGTCCCCGTTTTCCATTTCGAGCTTCATTTCATCTAGTGCTTGGAGAATCGTTTCCACCAGGTCGTCGCCTCTGCGAATCAGCTTAGTCCTAATTGGGAAGACCTGGACCAATCCACGAGAGGATATGGAAGAGTTCAACAACAGGAAGCGCCGCGCAGAAAGAACGAGGTTCTCGATAAAAGCATGTTCCCACGATCAAAGCAGGTACTAGTTGGTTTTCCTTGCTCTTCCATATTTCGTGATGTCGTAGAATGGCCAACCGACCACCTTAATCTTGTGGCATGCCCCCCTGATCTCTACCTCCAACTCGGTTCCGATAGAACTGTAGAATGGTGGCACATACCCCATACCAATGGGCTTCCTGGAAAGAGGGCTGACCGTGCCGCTCGTAACGGTACCGACCAGCTCTCCATCTTTGAGGATTGGATTGCCCTTTCTCGGAACCGCCATATCGAGCAGCTCAAAACCAATCCTCACAGTTCTCAAACCTTCCTCCCTCTGCTTGATGAGAGCCTCCTTTCCAACAAAATCCTTTTCAAATTTTACGACGAAGTCCAACTTGGCTTCAAGAGGCGTAACTTCTTCGCCGATATCGTTTCCATAAAGCGGGAGGCCAGCTTCCAGCCTCAGCGTGTCCCTAGATCCGAGACCGCAAGGCTTCATGCCCAAATCTTTTCCAGCCTCGATGATCGAATTCCAGAGCTCAATAGCTCTTTCTGGGCTGTCGATGGCAACATCCATGATGTAGATTTCGAATCCATCTTCACCCGTATAACCAGTTCTGGACAGAAAAACCTCCTGCCCAGCCAGGAGCGTCATTTGGCCACCAAACCTTCTTAAACCTTGGAGGTCGGATGATGCTATGCTCTGCACAGTCTCAAGCGCCCTAGGCCCTTGCACAGCAAACATTGCCGTATTGAGCGTTAAATCCTCGATCATAACGCTGAATCTATCCTGAAAGCTCTGGAACCATTCGAGTATCTTTGCCGTGTTTGCTGCGTTCGTGACCACCATGTAGCCTCTTCCTTCCAAGAAATAAATCAGCACATCATCCTTAATCCCACCAGAGGGGTTACAGATTGTGCTGTACTGTCCTGAAAAACAACTCAGCTTAGAAGCATCATTGGTTGAAAGATAATTTATGAAACGGAGAGCATCGTTTCCAGTTATTAATATTTCTCCCATGTGGGAGACATCGAATATACCTACGTTGTTCCTCACTGCAAGGTGCTCCTCCGAGATGCTCGAGAACCAAAGGGGCATCTCCCAGCCTGCAAACTCGACCATCTTTGCATGAGCGGCAACATGGAGATTGTGGAGATGGGCTTTCCTTACCATCTTTTGACCTTCAAATCCAACGATGTCATGCGGCATATATAATGACCGACCACCTCTCCTGGGCCAGCTCTTTTTGATGCTCTGCTCGAAAATGGCCCGCTGCGAAGCGCAGCTCTTTCAGTGCCAACAGTTTTAAGCTACAGCATAACTGAGCGCGGGGTCGTCAAGGCATGCAGAGAAGGTCGGTAAGCTTAGCACTGACTGGAACGTTTGCTGCTATGTACGCTGTGCTAGGCTTAATACCCGCTTTCAAGATCTTGGGGGGACAGGGATTCATAAGCGCCTCCGCATTCATATCCCCAGTGGTTGGACTTTTACTCGGGCCACTCTTGGGTGCCATCTCGATGGCCGTGGGAGGGATTCTGGGGACGATGCTGAATCCTGCAGCGCCCTTGGGGATATTCACATTTGTGCCAGGGGCAGTATGTGCTCTATGTGCAGGATTTATCGCGAAGGGAAAGGCGTGGGTGGGAGCTCTGATCTTGGGCATCCTCGTTCTTTTGTTTCTTTTATACCCTGCCAACAACGTCCAGCCAATATACCCGTATTATGTCTGGCTTCACATGATCGCCATCTTCTTCCTGATCTCTCCGATAAAACGCAATGCAACAGAGTTGGCCCGAAGGGCGAGGATCGACGAAGCCATTACGGGAATGGCGCTAATCTTCTTTCCATCTACGATGGCCGAGCAGATGACTGGGAGCTTGATCTGGGCATTTCTGATTGGGCCTGCCGTCTCGGCGATCTGGGCAGAGTTCGGCATTCCCATCATGTTAGCTTATCCTATCGAAAGAACGATAATTACGCTTGGTTCCTCCATCATAGGTGCAGCTTCATCTAAAGCAATGAGATCGGCCGGCTTTGAGATTAGTAAGTAGATGGAGCTCCCTCTACTTTAAAGACGGGAACCCTTATAAAAAAAGGAAATCGGTAAGAAACGCATGGAACCTGATGAAGCGTTTCAGAAAGTCTTCTCGTTACTGAGGCAGCACCACGAGTGGTTCAGTAACAGCATACCCCTGATAGCGAGCGAGAACATTGTGAGCCCTGCAGTTAGGGAGGCGATCGTTTCCGACTTTATGCACAGATACGCCGAGGGTTGGCCCGGAGAGCGGGTATATGCCGGTTGCAGATACATAGACCAAGTTGAATCTATAGCCATAGATCTCGCCAAGAAATTGTTTAGGGCTGGTTTCGCCGATGTCAGACCAATATCAGGAGTTGTGGCCAATCTTGTAGTTTACACAACACTCACGAAGCCCGGGGACACGATTTTCGCCCTTCCAATACCGTCCGGTGGCCACATATCGATGGGTCCTCTGAAAGCAAAAACCGGAGACTACCTTGGCGGCACGGCGGGCGCTGTCAGAGGGTTGAATGTTGAGTACTTCAAACTTGACGAGAAGGAGATGAACATAGATGTTGATGAGTCTGAGAAGAGAATAAGGGAGGCCAAGCCAAGGCTTTTGATGTTTGGGGCAAGCGTTTTCCTTTTCCCACACCCAGTCAGGGAGCTGAAAGAGGTTGCCAAGGAAGTTGGGGCAAGCGTTGCCTACGATGCAGCCCATGTCTCGGGGCTGATCGCTGGTGGGCACTTCCAAGATCCGCTCAGAGAGGGGGCAGAGATGATGTCGATGAGCACACACAAGACTCTTCCAGGCCCGCAGCATGGAACCGTTGTTGCGGAGGAGGGGCTTGGTGAGAAGATCAAGAGGGTCACTTTTCCAGGACTGGTTAGCAACCACCACCTGCACAATGTTGCAGGCTTGGCTGTAGCCCTTGCCGAGATGCTTAAGTTCGGGAAGGAGTACACTGGAAATATCATCGAAAATGCCAAGAGGCTGGGGCAGGCACTCTATGAAAGGGGCTTCGATGTTTTGTGCGAGCACAAGGGATTCACGCAGTCTCACACTATCATCTTGGACATCTCAAAGTTTGGTGACGGAGCGAGTATAGAGAAAGATCTAGAGGCGGCCAACATAATAGCGAACAGAAACCTCCTGCCTTGGGACAAGAGGCTTGGTCGCGACTACAGGAAACCCGGGGGGCTCAGGCTTGGGACTTCGGAGATAACGAGGCTCGGAATGGGAGGCTCGGAGATGGTTGAGATCGCCGAACTCATGGAGCGAGTTATCATCAAAAAGGAGAATCCCAATTCTGTGGCCAGGGATGTTGCAGAGATGCGGAAAGATTTCCAAAAAGTGCACTACTGCTTCGATTCCTCACGCAAAGCTTACGAGTACATGGAGATAAAGTAGGCAAGCCGAAATGCCCTGAACATGGTTCTGTTGCGAAATTTTACTGCAAGGAGAATGGCTTGGTACTTTTGTGAAAGCAGAATCAATATTTTGACAGTTATTAGACCAAAACAGATAAGAGGCGTATCAGTTAAAAATCAAGCTTGAAACTCGAATAGAGGTACGGATGGTTTGAAACACGAGCGATACTTGTACACAAAGGAGCACGAATGGATCTGCGTCGAAGACAGCACAGGCTTGGTTGGAATAACCGATTATGCGCAGAGCCAGCTTGGAGACATAGTAACTGTCGAGCTTCCAGAGGTTGGCAGAGAGGTTAAACAGTTCGAGAGCGTTGCGATAGTCGACTCATTGAAGACAACTTCGGACATCTACAGCCCTGTATCCGGACACATACTGGAAGTCAACAAAAGCCTTCAGGACCATCCAGAGCTTATCAACCAAGAGCCTTACAGCGGCGGATGGATCTTCAAGATCCAGCTTTCGAACAAAGGAGAACTGAGTTCCCTTATGACGCTAGAGCAGTATGATAAATACATAGCTGAGGAGAAGAAAAAGAGTACGGCCCATGGATGAAGTGAAGAACTCCAATTTTACGGTGTTTTAAATGAGGTTCGTCGTAAACACGGAGAAGGAGCGGCGGGAGATGATGGATTCGATCGGGATCGAATCGATCCAGGATCTCTTCAAAGATATAGATGAGAAAATCGTTCTCAGAAGGCCGCTAAAGCTTCAGCTTCCGCTTTCTGAGCAGGAGCTCATGGATGAATTTTCCAAGATCAGCAGAAAGAATGCTGATGTAGAAAGCTACAGGTGCTTCCTCGGAGCTGGAGCTTACAACCATTTTATACCGAGCATCGTTCCCCACCTGATTGGCAGGTCTGAGTTTTACACGGCATATACACCATACCAGGCGGAAATAAGCCAAGGATTGCTACAGGCCATATTTGAGTTTCAAACACTAATTTGCCAGCTCACAGGGATGGATGTATGCAATGCCTCTCTTTACGACGGTGCTTCAGCTCTTGCTGAAGCGGCAATCATGGCCACGAATGTGTCCAGGAAAAGGGAGGTCATAGTTTCATCAACGATTCACCCAGAATACAGAGAGGTCGTAAAGACATATGTTGAAGGGCGCGGGCTGGAATACAGAGAGCTTGGTTGGCATGATGGGATTACCTCAATGGTCGAATTGGAAAAGGAAGTTTCGGAGAAGACAGCTGCAGTGCTTGTCCAAAATCCAAACTTTTTTGGAAATTTGGAAGAACTTGAAGATATTGGCAAGGTGGCTCATGAGAAGAAAGCCCTCTTCGTGGTCTGCGTGGTGGAGCCAACTTCGCTTGGCCTTCTCAAGGCACCTGGAGAATTGGGCGCCGACATCGTCGTTGGGGAAGGACAGAGCCTTGGCAACAGCATAAGTTTCGGAGGCCCCCACCTGGGCATCTTGGCAACCCGCCAAGAGTTTCTACTAAAAGTACCTGGGAGGCTCGTTGGCATGACAACCGACACCAAAGGAAGGAGAGGCTTCGTGATGACACTCCAAGCCAGGGAACAGCATGTAAGGCGCGAGAAGGCTACATCGAACATTTGCTCGAACCAAGCTTTGAATGCTTTGGCCGCAACGGTATACTTGGCGGCACTTGGGAGGAATGGCTTCAGGAAACTTTCGCAGCTGAACGCTCAGAAGGCAAGGTACCTCCAAGCCAGAATATCGGAGTTGGACGGCTTCGAAACGCGTTTCAAAAAACCTTTCTATAATGAATTCGTCGTAAGGTGCCCAATCGACCCTTCAAAGATCAACAGGGAACTTGCTAAGAACCACATAATCGGTGGGCTCCCATTGAAAAGGTTCTACAGAGAACTAGAAGACTGCTGGCTTCTGTGCACAACAGAGAGGAATACGAGATCCGATATAGAGTGCCTAATCGAAGTAATTAAGGGGATCTCTGTATGAAGCTCATCTTCGAATTATCCGTCTCAGGCCGCGAAGGAGCTTCTTTGCCAGAACTCGATGTTCCAGAGCAGGAGTTGGGCATCCCAGATGCGAAGCTCAGGCGCGATATTCCACTTCCGGAGGTATCAGAGGTTGATGTGGTGAGGCACTACACAGCTTTATCTAGAATGAACTTCGGAGTCGACTCAGGTTTCTATCCTCTTGGCTCCTGCACGATGAAGTACAACCCAAAGGTCAACGAGGAAATAGCCAGCTTTCCGGGGTTCAAATCGGCTCATCCATATCAGCCTGAAGAACTGAGCCAAGGCTGCCTCCAGATACTATACGAGCTCTCAAGGGACCTTGCGGAGATAACGGGAATGGATGCATTCACGCTCCAACCAGCAGCTGGTGCGCAGGGCGAACTTACTGGTCTGATGATGGCGAAGGCCTACTTCAAGAAAAGGGGCGAGACCAGGAAAAAGGTACTCGTGCCAGACTCGGCGCACGGCACGAATCCGGCGAGCGCAGCGCTCTGCGGATATGAGGTTGTTGAACTTCCTTCAGATTCGCAGGGGGGAGTGGACATCGTTGAGCTGGAGAACAAGGCAACTGAGGATGTGGCGGTTCTCATGCTCACGAATCCAAACACTTTGGGTTTGTTCGAGGAAAAAATACTCCAAATATCTGAGATCATTCATGAGAGGGGTGGCTTGATGTACTGCGATGGAGCGAACATGAATGCGATCCTCGGTATAGCTAGACCTGGGGACATGGGTTTTGACATGGTCCATCTGAACCTCCACAAGACATTCTCAGCCCCCCATGGAGGTGGAGGTCCAGGTTCAGGTCCTGTTGGTGTTAAGGAGCACCTGGCTCGATTTCTACCAATACCGATCGTTCAGAAAGAAGGGGAAAGGTACTTCTTGGATTATGACCGTCCTGACTCGATTGGACGCCTAAAAGCATTCTATGGAAACTTTTCGGTCCTCATCAAGGCTTACGCCTACATCAGGTCACTGGGTCCAGATGGATTGAAAGAGGTTGCCGAAAACGCGGTCCTGAATGCCAATTATGTCATGCATAAGCTGAAAGGAACATACGAATTGCCTTACGATCGCATCTGCAAGCACGAATTCGTGCTCTCAGGCAAAAAACAACTTGCACTCGGTATACATGCGATGGACATAGCGAAAAGGCTGATCGATTATGGATTTCATCCACCCACGGTATATTTTCCCCTTATAGTAAAGGAGGCGCTCATGATAGAGCCCACTGAAACTGAGGGGAAGGAGACCCTGGATAAATTCATTGAGGCGATGCTAAAGATAGCTGAAGAGTCGGAGAAAAACCCCGACCTGCTCCGAAACGCCCCCGAAACAACTCCAACCTCCAGGCTTGATGCCCTGACGGCAGCAAGAAAGCCAAATCTGAGGTGGAGGGGTTGATGAGAAAGAATATTGATTGTTTCTTCACCACCATGCTGGTCGGCCAGCTCTATTTGATGGACGCAAAATCCAAGATGTGGCCAACCTTCTTGAAAGAAAGATTTGAATGAAATGCTTGTGTTCGGATGGAGAAGGAGGGATGCGAAGTACGTTGGTGAGAAGCTCCGGATGGGGGCCTTCAAAAAAACAGATGGCAAAAAAATAGATTTCGTCTACCCTACCAAGACAGCGAAAGTCAGCATAACTGGAAGAGAATGCGCTCTTAGGTGTCCACACTGCAATACCAATTTCCTTAGAGACATCGTCAGGAGTGATGCCAAAAGCTGCCTCGTGACGGGAGGCTGCAACGATCGAGGAGAGGTTCCTTTGTTGGAACACATCGACACTCTCAGAAGCCTTTCTCGGAGCTACAGGCTGATAGTTCACACAGGACTTATCCAGGAGGAGAGCGTCAAGGCCATATCTCCGTTCGTGCAGGTTGCATCGTTCAACTTAATTTGCGACGAAGAGACCATACGCGAGGTTTATGGTCTGGAAAGATCTGTGGAAGATTACATAGAATCTTACCGCTCTCTGAGAAGGCATGTTAAGGTTGTTCCCCATATCACAATAGGATTGAAAAGGGGAAAGATTGCAGGTGAAAAGAGAGCCATAGAGGTTCTAGATTCGATTGGAGCTGAGGCTGTAGTTTTCAATGTTCTGGTTCCAACGCCTGGAACTTTGTACGAAAATCTTGAGCCACCACCATTGAGTGAAGTTGCAGGCATCCTGAAGGAGGCAAAGGAGAAGCTTCAGAAATCCTCAGTGTATCTAGGGTGCATGAGGCCAAAAGGGGAGTATAGGAAAAGGATCGACCAGGAGGCTGTTCTGCTTGGAATCGATAGGATCGTGATGCCTTCAAGGAGCGCGGTCATATTTGCGGAGAAGAATGGCTTCACGACGGGCAGGAGGGAGGAGTGCTGTGCAATATGATAATCGTTCATAGAGAACGATGCATATTTTCTATGCATCATGAGCTTGAGAAAGGTTGCGGCAGGTGAAATTCCATGCTGAATGTTGCAATTGGAACAGCTGGGCTTCTGGGCCTGGAAAAATTGAGGCTCGATGTCAAACCTACGACAGCGCACATAATGATTCCCGGAGATTGCAGGTTCGGATGCAGCTACTGCCCTCAGGCGATGGGCAGCCATGCGCGAAATGCTTTATCGAGAATAAGTTGGCCAACTTTTGAAGACGAGGAGGTTTTCAGCTCCCTTTCGAGATACAAAAGCCTGTTCCAGAGGGTGTGCGTGCAAGTTGTCCAAACACACGATTGGGTCGAAAGGGCATTGTATGTTGTAAAAAATCTCCGTTCACTGTCTCTACCCATAAGCTTAGCAACAAGGCCCATTTCGAAGAACCTTGCCGGGAGATTATTCGATGCCGGTATCGACAGACTTGGCCTGCCAATGGATGTAGCAAGCCCCAGAATCTACAGGGAGCTAAGGTCTGGGTGCTTCGAGAGGGAAGAGGGACTGATAGAGGAAGTAGCTGAGAGGTTCAGAGGCAGGTTGTCAACGCACCTAATCGTTGGACTTGGTGAGCGAGAAGATGAACTCGTAAGAATGATGACCAAGCTACATCTTTTAGGAGTTACGATCGCACTTTTCGCATTCACGCCATGTCCCGGAACGAAGATGGCGAAGAATCCGGCACCAGACTATAAAAAGTACAGGAGGGTGCAGATTGCGCGTTACCTGATCGAGAGGGACATTGCAAGTTATTTAGATTTCGAGTTCGATTCTCAGGGGGACATAACATATTTTGGCCGCAGCTGGAGTGAGTTGAAGCAGATCCTCGAACCTTCAGCTTTTATGACATCTGGCTGTCCAGGGTGCAATAGGCCATTCTACAACGAAAGGCCAAGCAGCAGGATGTACAATTACCCGAAACCGCTTTCGAGAAAGGAGTTTGAGGAGGAACTCCAACTTGTGGAAAGTGGGATAGTTAAATGAGCGAGCTGCCAAAACATCGGGCAGGAAGGTAAGCTTTGACAATGGGCATCAGACCTGCGTGGAGGTTGCTCTTGACCGGCCTTGGCAACCCTTACATGAACATGGCGATCGATGAATCGATACTTTTTCACAGAAGCACGGGTGAGAATCTTCCAACCATTAGATTTTATGGGTGGTCAATTCCAACGATCAGCATTGGCTACTTCCAGGCAATCGAGGAAGAGATCGACCTTGGAAAGGCAATGGAACTCGGCGTAAGTTATGTTAGAAGGATTAGTGGAGGTGGTGCGGTCCTTCACGATGATGAGGTCACCTACAGCCTCGTGGTTTCGGAGGAAGACCCAATTATGCCCCGCGACATTCAGGATTCGATAAAGCTGATCTGCAGCGGAATTGTCGAGGGCTTGAATGGATTGGGAATAGATGCCAAGTTCAAGCCTGCGAACGATGTAGTGGTGCTTGGCAAGAAGATCTCTGGAAGTGCTCAGACGCGCAAGCTTCACACCATACTTCAACATGGAACTGTTCTGTTGGATGTAAATTACCAGAGAATCCTATGTTTGCTGAAGAGATCGGCCAAGAAGATGAAGCATAGAACTATCGAGGAGCTAAGGGAGCACATAGTTGGAGTTAACGAAATAGTGAAATTCGATGTGAGCCGCGAACGATTGATAGAGGAACTCATAAAGGGTTTCGAGAAGGTGCTGAATGTTGAACTCGTAAGGGGAAATCTGACAGCAAGCGAACAGGATCTGGCAGCAAAGCTTGCGGCAAACAAGTACTCTACGAGAGAGTGGAATCACAAGTTCTGAGTTGGGTTGAGTGGAAATGGCGAATGATGCTGTAATTGTCGGAGGTGGTCCAGCGGGCTATGCAGCAGCGATCAAGATAGCGCAACTTGGTGGAAGCGCAACTTTGGTGGAGAGGGAAAAGCTTGGAGGGGTTTGTGCAAACTTGGGGTGCATACCTACAAAAGCAATGCAAGCCAGCATAAAAATTTTTGAAAGGCTCAGAAAGGCTGAGAGATTCGCTATTCATCTCAGTAACGAATCGATCGACTTCGCCGGAATGCTGCAAAGAAGGGATCGACTAGTTGAGGCCTCGGTCAAGGGCATCGAAAAACTTCTTGAGAGCTATGGCATAAATGTGGTGTGGGGAGAGGCAAAGATTCTATCAAAAAACTCCGTCGAGGTTTCTTCAGCAGGCCAAACACAGAGGATCGAGGCCAAGAATGTCGTGATAGCAACGGGCTCCATGCCACTGGAGATTCAAACACTTAGGCCAGACAAAGAGAGGGTATTGAACAGTGACGACATATTGGCGCTTGACGCACCCCCAGAATCACTTGTTATCGTTGGGGGTGGCGTGATTGGCATGGAGTTTGCAACGATCTTCAATGCCTTTGGAACGAGGATCACAGTATTGGAAAAGATGGAACGCATTCTGCCATCTGAGGATTGGGAAATTTCCGAATTCATGAAAAAAAGGATGGGCCGCATCGGAGTTAAGGTGATGACAGGTTGCCAAGTTAAGGGACTTGGGAGAAGCGGCCTGGAAGTAAAAACCAGAGATGGGATGGAGGAGATTCAGTCAGAGAAGGTCCTGGTAGCTGTTGGAAGAAAGCCCCGCATAAATCCTGAGGAACTATCAAGGCTTGGTGTCAAGTTTACATATCGAGGCATCGAGGTTGATTGGAAAATGGAGACGAGCGTGAAGGGAATATATGCCATAGGAGATGTAACTGGACAACTTTTTCTGGCTCATGCAGCGTTCGCGGAAGGAATTGTTTGCGCGCAGAACATAATGGGGAGGGATGCAAGAATCGATCTTGGCAAGGTACCAAGCTGCTTGTACACAGTTCCGGAAGCTGCAAGCGTTGGAATCAGGACGGGCGGAAGCGAAGAGGAAAGGGCCTTTAAAGTAGGAAGGTCTCCCTTTGTGGCTAACGCTGAAGCAAGGGCCTTGGATGAAACAGAGGGCTTTGTGAAGGTCCTGATAGATAGGGAAAGCAATGTGCTTGTTGGAGCCCATGCAGTAGGGCCTTCAGCGGTCGAGATCATAGCAACGGCAACTGTTGCTGCAACCCTCGGGGCTGATGCGGCAAAGTTGAAGGAATGTATTATTGCCCATCCGACTGTTACTGAAACTTTCATCGAAGCTGTTCGCGATGCCGACCGGGAAGCCTTGCATGCGCCCAGAAAAGATAGGTAAAAAAACAAGGTTGAAATTTAATTTAATTTTAGTGCCACTTTTTGAAGTGCTCCCATCCAATAGGCTCTATCTTCTGGGTCGAACCGTCTTTGCGTTCCAGCAGAAGCTTCTTTTCTGGCGTTGCCTCGCCTATCCTGTATAGCTTCCCACCAGATGCTCTTATTGCAGAGTAAACCCTGCTCCATGCATCCCTTTCCACGCAAAGGATGAGCTCATACTCCTCACCTCCCTGGTAAAGCGCAAGTTCGGCCTCGTCGAGAAGGTGCATCGAAGCGAAACTACAGGCCTCCTCTGCAATCGGAACATTTGTAACCCTGAAGCCAACACCGCTCATCTTTGAAAGGTAGTGGAGCGATCTGGCCAGGCCATCGCTACAATCCATACACGCTTTGCATCAATGTTAATTGTAGCTTGCGAAATATTTAGTATAAGATGCCGTCTAGTAGAAAACGGCCTTCCAGACCTTAGGCGCATATTCTCTGTACGATGATAAAATGCCATGTTCCTTCTCTGCTATATTGATGATGGCCCTCAGGTTCCTCGAGACCCTATCATCAAAGTTGGATGTGCCAATATACGTGGGATCGATCTCGAAAAAGAGCGTCAGGAGGGCATAGCAGGAGTCGCTGTTTGGCTCTCCTCCCCACCACAGGTAGACATCAGAGGGCTCAGCTTTATCCTCCTCGACTAGAAGCTTGCACAACTCCTTGGCTATGTTGCAGGGGTAAGTGGAGTAGAACTTCCTCATCCTCCTCCTAAGACTCTCCTCAGCTTTTTCCCCCAGATTGAGCCCGTTGCTTCTGAACCATCCTATGAACTCCTCGAGGGTACTTGAGAAGTGCTTCTCTTCCATAGCGAGAGCCTCATCGAGCTGTTCTAGTGTCTTTATCCTCCATTCCTTTGAGGCAGCGAAGAGATAGCCACCATCCCAATACTTGGATTGCAGCTTTTCCCCTTTAAAGTACCTCTCTAGAGCCTTTTTGAACTCATATCTATTAAAATCGGTAATTTCTTCATATTTTGCCTGAAGCTTCTTGGAGATCCCTTCATCTCCTCCAGCAACCTCACTAAAAGTTTCGTATATATCTCCTCTAACTCCTTCACCAGATCCATAACAATCATAATGGTATAACCAGCCGGATGTGACCCAAATCATCCCATTGTCATTCCTCTGCTGCACATTTAACGTAGTTTCTAGGCAATGTATTGAATGGCTTATGTCTGGCCTTATTTTCTTTCCTAAATCATCAGAGATAAAATCCCCTTCAGTTAGCCTATTTTTATTGAGTTCTAAAAACTTGTAAGGATTGAGATGGTAGAAATAATAGGCTTGCCAAGCAAAGCTACGTCGGAGCAAGGTTATATCCTTGCCTTTATCATCGTGGAAGTAATACTCTCTCACTTCATTACTGCTGATCGGGTTCCATCCGTTAGAACCTTCTCTACAATTCCTGTCGATATCGATGTATTCTATCCGCCCCCAGGCGCCACGATATAACATCCTCGAATTATAGATCTTCCTATGTATCCTATTGATCTCCTTGAACAGTTTGATCCTCTCCGGAACAGACAAGGTTTTAGCCAAGCAAGTCCTCACCCCGCAATCTATTACCAACCGTCATCATGGTATCACTACTGCCTTAACGTATTTAACACCTGAGGCTGTCCTTATCGCTACCTCATAGGTTACTCCATTTCTAAAGGTATCCAAGCTGGCGTGAAGCCTTAACTTTGCCTTTGTACCAGAAGGGAGTTCAAGGGGGAACGGGTTCTTTCCTTTGGGCTCAAGCTCTATACCATTTATCTCCAGAGTTACTACAGTCAGCTTTCCCTCTCCGATGTTTTCGAAACTTATGACTATCTCTGCCTCACCATCCTTAACAGTCGCATAGGCATAATCGAACCTCAGCTCCTCGTGCCTCATGAAAAGTCTGACAAAACTTGGATAGTAGGCCATCAGAGCTATAGCAAGTGCAACCGCTACTGAGGCCAAGACTAGAGTCGAGACTAGTTTATCCATACGTTAGAACCTCTCCTTATTGGCTTTTCCTGCTCCTGCTGGCTTGTGGTTGAAGTGCTTTGATTGCTCGTCGTCTGTTTGTTTTGTTGCGTAGTTTGGCTCTGGCCCGAGCTGCTAGAGGTCTTGCTTGAAGTTTTTGCGTTACTCTTGCTCGTCGTTCCGCTTGATGTGCTTCCTTGGCTCGATGTCTTGCCCGTGCTGGAAGGCGTTGTCTCACCGTGAAACTCGATGTTGGTCTGCTCAATCCTCTTCGCATCCTTTCCAGAGTAGTTCGGAGTTCCAACTCTGTGAAGAGGATCAAGATCTCCATTGGAGTTTATTACGCGGCCATAAACTACGGTCTTGTCTGCCACCTTAACATCCTTCATGTTCGTGCCGTAGACCTCAACGTTCTTCAGCTCCACATCCTCTAGGTTTGAGTACTCCATGTTGGCCTTCGTTAGCTTGGAGTTGGTCGCGTTTACGTTTATCAAGTTCGAGTTCTCAGCGTTCGTTCTTGTAAGGTTGGAATTTGTAGCGTTGACATTCCTGAGGTTGCTGTCAACTGCTATGCAGGAGGCCAGCCTGCTCCCCTGGACCGTGCAGCCCACGAGCTTCGTGTTTGTGATCTCGCTCCTCGATATGTTTGCCGAGTAGGAGATGCCGCTGTGGTCTATCTTAGTGTTGTCGACGTTCGCAACAAGGGTCAGGTTACTTCTTGTGATGTTGGTGTTGCTGAGGTTTATGACGGATGTCAGGTTACTGCCTATAACGGTGCAGTTGTAAATGCCAGCCGAGTAAGCGATCGAGCTATCCTCGACATGGCTTCCGTCTAGGCCCATGACGCTCACAAGCGTGGAGTTCAGTATCCTGCTCGAGTTGATGACGCTGTTAACTATGGTCGAGCAGATGGCCAGAGTGCCTTGCATGATCGAGTTGAGAATTAATTTTGCCGAGACATTGCTGTCCGTTATGGTGCTTTCTGCGATTGTAGTGCCAGCGCTCCCGACATTCAGGAGGTAACTGCCCCTTACGGAGGTTAGGGCCAACCTGCTGCCCAATACTGTTGATCCATCAACGGCAACATGGTCGAGGTACGAATCTTGGAACTTGCCAATCCACCTGCCTGCGTCGTCTGTAATGCTCACGGTCTCTCCCTTGGCATCTGAGAAGTAACCCGACAGAAGACCTAAGCCACCGATTGCTGCAACACCCGCAAAATCTCTAATGCTGCGGCTGCCTTCGCGTTCAATGTCCTTCGCGATGTTAGCCAAAGGCTCGTATTTCGTCGCTGAGTTTATGAAGACATGGTACTCTCCTTCCCAGAAGACGATGCCAAGATCGGCTTTCCCTATTGCAAATTTTTGTTTTAAAGAATACACCTGCACTCTGTAGCGATCATTTCCAACACCTGCGAATTTGATATCCACTTCAAGTACTGTCCCATCCTTCGTTTTGCCCTCGATATCCACACCAGGCATACTAGTCTCCCCAGCTTTTACAACTGTTTGTACCTTCAGACCTAATTTTTCAAATGCATTATCCGTAGCTAATTTGGCAAATTTATTTACAGCATCCATGAGAGCTTCCCATTTTCCTTCGCCATATTCTGTATCGAAAGCTTTCATTTTTACTTTTGCGGCATACGCAACTCTACTTGTGAAATCCTTGGAGCTTTTTATGTCCAGCTCTTCGAATAGGTCAGCAGCTCCTGTCTTCCCTACAATGTCGTTGTAGTCAAACCTTGTGGTTAGATATTCGGCCTTCACAAGTTTACCTTGTTTTATGGTAGTATTTGGTAACTTTATAGGCGTCCTATATACCTCATCACCTTCTTTGTAATGGAGGTATACTGCCCCGTCTTCGCCAAACTCAACATCCACTATAGAACGCCTATTCACTGTAGCACCGTCTGAGCTAATTTTTATATCTTTGACTTCGATACCATTTCCCGTATCGACTTCATATCTTATGATTACACAATGGCGACCATTGGATACTCTTTTATCCTTGACTGTGCCCTTAACCCTAAAGACCTTATCAGTTTCCTGGCCTATTACGAATTCATCGTAGAATCCGATTTTCTCGAGGTAGTCCCTCATGAGAATTGTCGTCAGATCTAACCCCGGACCTTCTCCATTATCTATCTCAAGAGGTTCGGTATATACACCATCTGCTTCAAGTAATTCAGTTTTCAGTCTTCTGAACTCTTCTCTATACCAAACAGAAATTTTATTGTCTTCGTATACCCTTATCATGCTTCCCGTGTCTACAATTTCTAGGTCAAAGTAGCTCTTACCATAAGAATCAGGATTACCCCTCTGAACAATGCCTTTCTCCATCTTGATCTTAAGCCCCAGAATCTCCATTTCACCTTCGCCGATCTGATCTAGCTTCTGGTAGTCATCGATCTCCTTGATAAATGACCTCACCCAGCTCTCAGACGAAATCTTCTTTGCAATGCTCGCATCATCAAGTATCCATGTCCAGATGCAGGTTTCTTCGGGCGTCCAGGATACTGGCACTATCGTGAGTTGGTCGCTATCGAACGTGAATCCATTCGTTATGTCACTATCAAGCAAATTCTCATCCGAATCGATGAATGGAATGTACTCATATCCAGTGAGCCTAGCCTTGAGGTCGGACCATGCGCCTTCAAGGTAAGTTTTCAGGCCAACATCGCTAATATCCGATATAGCTCCTTCGATGCCAGAGATTCCCCCCTTCAAGATCGCGTAGAGGCCCTGCGCCGGAACAGCAAGGTCGTAAGCCGCCTTCGCCACGCCCGCAGCGAGTCCCTTCCCCTTCGCAACTTCCCATGCACCATTGATCAATGAGTAGAGCATCGTGTACGTCAGCGCTGCCTGCGCCATGCTCCTCCCGATCCTACTCGGATCTCCGCTCTTGATCGCCTCGGCATACTCAGTCAATGGTGAAGTCAAGCTAAAGGTCCTTAACCACGCGTAGGAAGCTTCGCGCTTGTCGCCCGTCGTGCTAGCAATCCACTTGGAGGTTTCAGTTGCCAGTGGAATGTTGAGCGTCAGGAGGTCGATGACAGCCTTGCCCCATGAGTTGCTCTCTACGTATCTCTCGATGTCAATGGCTTTGCTAATGGCATCTGGATCTTTAGCTATGGAGACCTTGAAGTTCTTCCTGTCCAAGCCAGCGAGCTTATTGGCCAGCTTTGCATCGCTTGCATATGGCATTGAAAGTTCATTGGAGCTACTGGCGAACGCACGTGTAGGATCCTTCGGAAGGTTTGGCTGTGAGGCTTTGATTATGCTCTGAACGCTCGTTATGTCGCTGATGAGGGAAAGGTACGCGAGGTCCCTCTCAGCATCGTGCAGGTTTTTGAGCGAGCCAGGGACATCCACGAGGCCGCGTGCAAAATCGCCCATTCCCTCGGAGCATCCATTGTAGAGCTCCCAAAGCCATGTCGCTGCAAGCTTCGCAGCCGTCGTTGAATCTACTTGTGTGATATTCTCCTCGCTTAATGTTGTATTAACCCAAGACACGTATGCTCTGACGGTTTCGTTCAGCCATGAGAAATCACCTTCAACCTCAACCTCCTTGCCTTCCTTTTCCTGTGGTTCGCAGATTACATATCCGAATGTCGAAGGAGACAGTAGCGAGGAGCAGAGCAGCGCAACAATAGCGAGAGTTACAACCTTCTTCTCAGACTTCCCAAAGCCTGCATACATGCCTTTTGCCGCGCCCGTTTCCTCCTTTGCAGACCAAGCGCTTTGCTTTCCGCTCCACATCCACCAAGATAAGAGCATGAGGGCTATGATGAGTAAGAATGTTAGGATGGTCTCAGACGCAGCTGCCAGAACCGTTACCAAAAACGTCGCCCCAAGAGCAATGCATAGGACCTGCCATAATGCGAACGCCATTATGCCTCTCCTGAACGAAAGGCCAAACAGGGCCTTCAGAGTAAAGCTGGCAAGGAGCACGACAGCAGACAGCATAATGATAGATGCAATGTAGGACGGTGAGGCTAAAGAGAGGGGTGTGCTCAACATCACGATCGCTACAGTCTCAAGGTAAAGGACGACCAGAGAAAGCAATACCTTGCCATTTGCCACCTTTT
>Ga0078972_1004698_pt1 | contig 36621 bp, 39 predicted proteins | sample YelNatPaOPGAMG01_FD_67568 | JGI IMG/M metagenome (GOLD analysis project Ga0078972, IMG submission 67568) | Hot spring thermophilic microbial communities from Obsidian Pool, Yellowstone National Park, USA - OP-RAMG-01 (SPADES assembly) (version 2) | ecosystem: Environmental > Aquatic > Thermal...
ACGTGGACGTTGTTGAAGTCTCCATTCTCCTGTGCAATGTTCTTGGGGTAGCCGACCTTAACGACTGAGACTCCCACACTATAAAGCCACTCAACAGCCCTTCTAACTCCTGAATCAACATATGACTTTACCTGTCTCCTCCACCTGGAGTACATAGTTCCAAGCCTTCTAGAAGTCCTCAAACCGTATTTGTTCAGCATGGACTGGTACTCAGCGATCCTCAATCTCCAATAGTTGCTACAAAGTAGCTCCTACTCCACAGCTTCTCACGGGTAGCTCTAGTTCTTAGCTCCGGGAACCTCTGCAGTATTCTCCTGGCACTCTTGCCCTTAAGGTGGTTCACAACGTAGGCTGGAGAGTGCCTCGGAGGGCATAAAGCAAACACATGGACATGGTCGGGCATAACCTCCAAGGCCAATGGTTCGCATTCCAACTCTCTGAGTATATTCAAGACCACTCCAGTGAACTCAGCAAAATGATAACCACACCAGTATTTAGCATATCTAGTGCTTCTAGGTCTCATCCGCTCTAGAGATTCGCCCTCCAAGGCACTCTCCCAGAATATATTAAAGGATACATAATACATATCTTATAAATATTTTTCTCTCCCCATCCCCGCCCTGAAGGGCGAGGCTTTCAGAGTAAGTAAATAACTTTCGAGACAATGGCGAGAAGCCAACTTAAGAATATAAATACAAAAAACAGATATACATACTTACCCGCCCTCCCTGAGAGTTTCTCGATTTCATCCCCTAAGCTACCCAGTACCTTGGCCCTTACCAACGATTCAGAGTATCTGAAATCAACCGATTCGAATTCGGCTTTTTTGCATGCTTCCAATAACTGCTCAAATAGCTCCTTATCCCTCTTGCTTCCGCCCGCCGGTCTGTAAGACTCCTTTACCCTTATACCTGTTTTTGAATGATTGTCCGTCGAACATACAATCGCTGTAAAACCCAATTCACTAAATCTTCGCTCTACCATCTCTCTGAATTGAGGCTCGACGTTGTTTGAGTCAAAAACAACGATTGCGTACTTTAAAGAGCCGTAATCAAGAAGAACCGCTGAGACGTATCTCGAAATACTGTCGGTTTCCGCACTTATTTTTACAAAGGCTCCCTTTACATTGTTTGAAGGTTCCGAATGCATGACTTCGGCTTTTCTGACCAGCTGCTCGATTTCCCTGACCTCTTCTGCCTCCAAGGCTCCGAAGAAGTTTGCATTGTGGCAGTCTACGACGAAGTTTTCTGACTCCACAATAAAGTCGTCGATTCTTTCCTTTCCACTAACAAAGATCAGTCTTTTTTTGTCAAATGGTAGGCAATAAACCCTGAAATTCTCACTTTCTAGCTCGAATGGTCTCATCGGTTTAAGCTCGATGCCATCGCAGCTCAGTGCTTCGCGAATGCGCAAAACATCCTCCTCCGAAACCGGGTCTCTCCCGTGAAAAGTTGGGGAATGGATGTATACTGTATTCGGGAGATCAAAGAGATTCACAAGTCTGGCCCCTCCGACATCCCTAAACGGACCGGGATGGAAGTCCGTAGAAACCAGTCTGAAATCGTTCATTCTTAAGCACTTTACTCTTCCCTCAAATTCCTCAGAGTTTCTTAAAAGAATTTCTTCAGCGTATTTCGCCTCTTCTGTAAGCCAGAATTTAACGAATCTCTCCGCAAACTCCCTCATCGTAGAATTCTTTATTCTAACCTCCATCAGCTTCAAGAATAGGTAGAAAAGGGCTGAGGAGATCAATATTGATACTATCGAACCCGGTTCGAGGATTAAATACGGAATGGACGAAACTGCAGCTGCGGGAATGAAACCTCTCTCCGAGCAGAAATGCATCACTGCAAGGAAAAGAAAGAATGAACCAGAAAAACTCCCCGAAATGACAAAAGAAGACATGCCCAGAATTGTGGTCAGCAGCGAAAGAAACAGAACCCTTCGAGGGGTGAATTTCAGCCTCAGGAGCTTTATAGAAAAAACAATCGTTAAAGTGATGATAGTGAGGAAAATGAAGGCTGAAAAGCTGTAAAGTACAAAAATTAGGCTTATTACTGAGTATATAACTGCCAGATATCCTTCGTTTGGCAAAGTAAAAAGCTTTCTGCTTAATTCTACAACACTCATAAGAACCTTCTGAGCTGCTCCCAGATTCCGTCGATTTTCTTCTTAACCTCTGGAGACATTTCAACAACTTCTGGCCACTCTCTCTCATAGCCCTCTTCTTTTAATTTCTTCGTTGCATCGATTCCGAGTTTTCCGGCAAGAGAGGGCAGATAGGCTGAATGATCCAGGGCATCCGTTGGTGAGGGCGGAATAACGACGATATCCCTTGCCGGATCGAATCTCGTAGTCACGGCCCAGACTACCTCGCTCAAGTTGTGTACATTTACGTCGCTGTCAACCACGATCACAATTTTGGTCAGAGAAAGCATTCCTGTTCCCCAGAGTGAGAACATAACTTTTTTGGCCTGTCCGGGATATCTCTTCCGGATGGATACAATTGCAAGATTGTGGAATCCCGCTTCACTCGGAAGATTTAGATCAACAATTTCGGGATTCAGGAGCTGTATTATCGGCAAAAAAATCCTCTCTGTTGCTTTTCCGAGCCACATATCCTCCATTGGCGGCTTTCCCACAACGGTCGCATGGTATATAGGGTCTTCCCTGTGCGCGATGTTGGTGATACGGAAGACGGGATACGGTTCGGGAGGAGTGTAGTAACCGGTGTGATCACCAAACGGCCCCTCCATTCGCAGTTCATCTGTCCTCACGTAGCCCTCTAAAACGATCTCCGCAGTTGCAGGAACCTGCAAGTCCACGGTTTCGCAGTCAGCCAACTCCACCCGTTTTCGCCTTAGAAACCCTGCAAAAGCGAATTCGCTTATACCTTCAGGCAGCGGTGCAGTGGCTGAATAGAGAACTGCAGGATCCACTCCTATTGCAACAGCAACCTCTATTCGATCTTTTCCGAGCTCCCTCCATTTTCTGAAATGCTCTGCACCATGTTTGTGGATCTGCCAGTGCATGCCTGTGGTTCTTCCATCAAAAACCTGCATTCTGTAAACTCCTGCATTTAGCTCCCCGCTCTGCGGATCCTTGGTTATAACAACAGGGAGGGTTATGAATCTTCCCGCATCTTTTGGCCAGCACTTAAGAATCGGGAATTTTTCGAGGCTTTCAGCCCTTTTTTCGAAACAAGGCGCTTCGCTGACCTTCTTTGGTGCAACCGCCATCAGATCCTTCAGGGAATCTAGGCTCTTTATCGCATCAAATATTGAAGAGGGGCGATTCTTCAAAATTGAAAAAATCCTATTTCTGATCTCATCAAAATCCTCCATTTCCAGAGCCATCAGCATTCTTTTCTTCGTTCCAAAGGCGTTTATAAAAACGGGTATAGAGTAACCCTTAGGCTTTTCGAAAAGCAAGGCCTTTCCGCCAGTTTTAACAACTCTGTCAGTAATTTCCGTGATCTCGAGCTCAGGACTCACTTCGATACCTACTCTCGCAAGTTCACTCGCAGTTTCGAGTTTTTCTATAAACTCTCTTAGATCCCTGTAGGGCATGCTATATGTGTGTGGTATTTAAAAATATACTTCCATGACCACGGAACTCGGGCAAAATTCTTAATCTCTTGGCTGATTTCCATCCATGGAGAACGTAGAGGTCCTACTCGAAGCCCTTCCGTTTATAAGGGAATTCTACGGAAAGACTATGGTGATCAAAATTGGAGGCCATGCAATGGTGAACGACGAAATTCTCGAAGAAACTGTAAAGGATATCCTTCTCCTTTATTTCGTGGGTATAAAGCCTGTAGTTGTCCATGGAGGTGGACCTGAAATCTCCGAGAAAATGGAAAAACTAGGACTGAAGCCAAAATTTGTTGAAGGGCTTAGAGTCACCGACAAGGAGACAATAGAAGTCGTCGAAATGGTTCTGGATGGAAAGATAAATTCCAAGATTGTTTCGATGTTCATAAAGAACGGTGGAAAAGCCGTTGGACTCAGCGGGAAAGACGGTTTACTTATCGTTGCGGAAAAGAAAGTTATGAAGCTAAAGAAGGGCAGCGAAGAGGCTGTTGTTGATCTCGGATTTGTTGGCGAAACCAAGCTTGTAAACCCCGAAATTCTAAGAATACTGCTGGACAACGGATTCATTCCTGTTGTTTCCCCAGTTTCTGCGGACCTTGAGGGTAACGTTTACAATTTAAATGCGGACAACGTTGCAGGAGACATTGCAGGTGCCTTAAAGGCCAAGAAACTGATAATGCTAACAGATGTTCCAGGAATACTGAGAGATGTCAACGATAAGAGCTCCCTGATATCAAGAATAAAGCTATCCGAGCTTGAAAAGCTCCTCGAAAAGGGAGTTCTAAAGGGCGGAATGCTTCCAAAAGTTGATGCTATAGCAAAAGCTCTGAAAGGAGGTGTTGAGAAAGTTCACGTAATTGACGGATCCAGAAAGCATGCAATACTCCTCGAACTGTTCACCAAGGAGGGCGTAGGAACCTTGGTGGAACTATGAAAATTGGATCTCAGCCAGACATTAGGCATGATCCTAAAGAAGCCTTTGAATTTATAACAAACAGCGGATTTGAGCACATTGAAATTTTGATGGATCACCCTCTTTTTTCTCCAGATGTCATGGGCTACAATGAGCTCATTGAACTGAAATGGAGTTACGACATAGACCTCCTGATTCATTCCCCGAGTACGATGAACTTTATTTCAACTAGTGAGGTTATGAGAAAGGCCAGCTATGCTGAGATGCAGAGGGTTCTGCACATTGCAGACAAGGCGGGTGCGGAAGTAGTAACATTTCACATAGGCTGGAATCCGGCTTTTATCAACAACGGGAGCTTTTATTTCCCAAAAAATCTGTTTGATGAGCACAACGAGAGAGTTTTGCTCAGAGAGCTCAAACCATTTCTTGCAAGAACCGAAGTAACGCTTGCCCTTGAAAACACCATTGAAATTACAGGTGGGCTCGAGAGAGCTCTGAGAGAAATACTGGCTGAAACCGAACTATCCCTGACTCTGGACGTGGGACATTACAACATTCAGAAGTGCGGGATCTTCCTCGAGAACTTCGACAGGGTTGTTAACATACACCTCCATGACAACAATGGAAATAAAGACGAGCACTTGGCCCTCGGAAGGGGGACTGTCGATTTAAGCGCATTTCCTCTTACCAAATACGACGGATATATAACGATTGAAACCCGTGAGGAGAAGTCAATTCTTGAGACAAGAGAGTATTTAATCCGCTATCTTGAGGGAAATTTATGATCGCCCGCGAGCTTGAATTCGAGGGTCATTTGATAGATTCGATGATCTTCCCAAAAGTACTGGATTTAATACTAGATCTCGAGGGTGAGTTTGAGATTGTAGAATTCAGAATAGGAAAGAGAAAGGAGGACCCAAGCTATGCAAGGATTATAGTTTTCGGAAAAGACGAGGGGCATTTGGAACTAATTCTCAAGGAACTCCATAAGGTGGGGGCGAGAGTTCCTGAAGCCGAGGAAGTACAGCTGGAAGAAGCCCCCGGAGATAAAATTTTGCCCGATAACTTCTACGTTACGACTAACCACCGTACATTCGTCCACTACAGGGGAAAATGGCTCGAAGTCGAGAGAATTGCGATGGATCGGGTAATCGTAATCAAAGACGACAGGGCCCTGTGCGTGCCAATAAGCGAGATAAAAAAAGGGGATCTTGTTGTAGTTGGAGAGAAGGGCGTCAGGATCATTCCGCCTGAGAGGCCCAGAAAGTCCACATATTTCGAATTTATGGGCGGAAGGGTCTCCTCAGAAAGACCAACAGAGAAGATGATAGAGGCAATAGCTAAGGAAATCGTCGATCTGAAAAGAAGCGGAGGGAAGATTGCAGTCGTTGCAGGACCAGCAGTTGATCACACCGCTGCCAGAGATGCGCTTGCAGGGATGATTAGGGATGGCTTTGTGGATCTCCTTCTTTCGGGAAATGCCCTAGCAGTGCATGACATTGAGGTCTCATTGTTCGGTACTTCTCTGGGCATGGACATAAGAACCGGCAGGCCCGTGCCCGGAGGTAACAGACATCACCTCTACACGATCAGCAGAATAATTGCGGCTGGAGGAATAAGGAAGGCTGTAGAAAAAGGGATCGTTAAGGATGGGATAATGTACGAGTGTGTTAGAAGGAACGTTCCTTTTATTCTGGCTGGCTCAATTAGAGACGATGGACCTCTCCCTGAGGTTATAACAGATGTCATGATTGCAAAGGCAGAGATGAAGAAGGCCCTAGAAGGTGTAGACATGGTCCTGATGCTCGCAACAACTCTTCACAGCATTGCAGTCGGAAACTTGCTACCCTCTTGGGTTAAAACAATATGCGTCGACTGCAATCCCGCAACGGTAATGAAGCTGATGGACCGTGGAACACATCAAGCAATTGGCGTGGTAACAGATGTTGGTCTATTCTTACCACTTCTCTATGAAAAGATTTTGGAGTTTGACAGGAGAGAGAGCTAAAAAGATCAATAAACTATTTTTGCTCAAAAATTAAGCGGCCGTTAGAATTATGCTGGACAGAATAAAAGTGACAGAAGCCAGTATGTAGGCAATCAGAAGCTGAAATACTACTGACATGGCTAAAAGTTTATAGCTCCTGACTTCTGAGTGCATCGCCGAAATCGTGGCTACACAGGGTGTGTAGAAGGCAATAAAAACGATAAGAGCAATAGCCTGTGGCGCATTTAGGGCCAGCTGGGCGGAAATTTCAGACAGATCTGAAGTTCCGAATGAGACGGCCAGAGAGGAAATTACGAGCTCTTTTGCAAAGAATCCCATTAGAATTGCAAAACCAAGTCTCGGGTCATCTAACCCAAAAGGTGAGAACATTTTTGCTATAAAAGTTCCGATGACGTTTGTGATTCCGAAGTAGTCCATTAACCACGCAAGGATCGAAAAAGCCAAGATAAACCCAGCGATCTTGTAGATGAAGGATTTGCTCCTCTCCCATGTGATCCACCAAACAACCCTGAGACTCGGGAAGTGATAGGGCGGAAGTTCAAGGAGAAGCTCTGAGGATTCCTCCTTTACAGCTTTTCCGTAGATCTTTGTCGCTGCAAGGAAAAGCGTGGCTGAAAGGAGATAAATTAAAATCACGATCCCGCTCTGAAGAGCCGGAGAGGTTAAAAGAAATACCACGAAGAGAACAATAACCAAAAGCCTTGCCTGGCAGATCACAAAGGGGGATGCGAGTGCAACCCTAATCCTTTCTCCGTCGGTTTCAAGAATTCTGGACGCCATAACCCCGGGAACATTGCAGGCCAAGCTTACGGTAAAGGGAAAAACGGTCTTCCCTGTTAATCCGAACAGGGAGAAAAATCTGTCCATAGACGTTGCAATTCTCGCCATGACACCGCTGTCCTCGATAAGAGACATCAGGAAATTTAAAACTAGGATCAGTGGGAAAAAAGTCGCAACGGCGCCTATACCGGCCAGTATTCCGTTTATGAATAGGCTTTTCAGCCATACATCCGGGAGTATTCCATCCAGCATGCCTGAAATCGTTTCGAAAAACAGAGAAATTATCCCGGAAAGGCTGTATTTTCCGAGAAATTCCGCAATTGTATCGTAGCCAGCAAACCTAGCAATGATGTTCATTGGAAAGCCCGTGTTTATTGTGAAAGCCAGAAATAGTATTCCAAACAAAATCGCAATGGAAAAAACAGGCCCGAATCTCCCGAAAAAGATTTTATCAAGTTTTCTTTCTATTGCTTCTTCGGAAACCTTGACCTCCTTTACAGCACTGTTGAGCAAGCTTTCCACAAACCTGTGGCGATACATCGCAATGATTTCCTCGGGATTTACAAACTTGTTCTCGATCTCCTTCTTTATCTCCTCGACAGCAATCCTTTTATCCTCCGAAAGCCGGGCGAAAACTTCTTCTCCCTCTATTGCTCTAACTGCGAGGCTTCTGCTTCCCAAGAGCTCCTCAACCTTGGCGATATACGGCTCAAGGATTCCGTAGTCGATTCTAAGACCCTTACCCTTCACTCTACCCTCCAAAACGTCCAGAATTCTGTCCATGAGCCTGTTGATCCCCGTGCCATGAAGGGCGCTGATCTGCACAACTTCAACGCCAAGCTTTTCCTTCAGAGTCTCGAGATTTATGTGAATCCCTCTCTTTTCCAGGTAATCCGACTTGTTTATTACCAAAACTGCTTTGCTCTTCATTTCAAGAACCTGAATTGCGAAATAAAAGGATCTGTAGAGGGATTCGCCATTGATCAATACGACGGCTACGCCTTCTTCTTCTTTAAGCAAGAACTCTTTCGTCAAACTCTCCTCCTTTCCAAGGGCTTTGAAGCTGTTTATTCCCGGGAGATCCACCAGCAGAATTTCCTTTCCGTGATGCACGATCTTGGCCTGAAATACCTCAACCGTCTTGCCGGGCCAGTTCGCAACGTAGCAGTTCTCATGAGCAAGAAGATTGAAAAGGGTTGTTTTTCCAGAATTTGGTTGTGCAACGAGGTATACTTTATTCTGCATACTCCACGACCACCTTTCTCGCAATTCCCCTGCCAATTGCGATTTTGGTATCTCTAATTTTCACAATTACCGGTGGTCCTTTGCTTATAACCTCCACAACCTGGCCAGGAGCCAGACCCATATCTGCAAGTCTCCGGACAAAACCCCTTCCGCCTAGGATTTCCTTAATCCTCACTCTTCCCGTGGCCAGATCAAGCGTAAGCATCGAATTACCCGCCAAAAGGGATACAACTGTGTTTATAAATTTTAGGGAAACCTAAATTTCAGAGTCTAATTACCATGAAAACCTCCAAAACCACAAGGGAAATTATCAGCAGCATAACTAGAAATTCGAGACTCATGGCCCTATAGACGTCCACTCTCTCCATTGCCATCGAGTAGAGCTCCTGAAGCTGCTCGAGCTTTTTATCAACGAGGTTAAGCCACTCCATAATCCTAAATCGCTCGCCCAATGCTGAATATAGCTTTCCCAGGTACCAATCCCCTGTGAACTTCAGAATGTTTCTTAAATCATGAACGTAGTCGACGACCTCGATTCTGAGCTCTGCTAGATCGCTGGCAGTTCTTGAAAGCTCCGCATAAGTTTTGCTCAGCCAAGCAATTCCAACGCCTGAGTGAACGAAGACCGATCGAAGCGAACCGTATGCTTTTTCGATCCTTTTGTCCAGAAGCTTGTCGTAGGTTTTTAGTTCCAAAAGCTGTATCTTCGCAATTTCAATGGTCTGGAGAATCTCGTCTACGTACTCTTCGCCACCGAAGATCAACGAGGAGTACCAGTCAACTACGATCGCTTCGTCTTCTGAATAGCTCAGTTGGAATCTAAGCACGTCTTCAATCTCTTTTTCGCTGAGTTTTTCCCAGCTCTTCTCCCCTCGCAGCACTCCAGCAATCTGTTTCCTGAATCTGGAGAGGAATTCCTCGGCCCTTAACTTCGGTTCAATTGACGAGATGATCACAACCCTGTAAACCTCCGGCTGATCGTAGGGCTCGTAGGGGTATACTAACGCCTTCTGGATCCTGCTTTGCAGCGTTCTGAAATATTCGCCTGGAATCTTTTCGAATTCGACTTCTTTGCCCTCTAATCTAACAAATCCCTCGGACATGTTAACGAGTCTTATGATATCTTCGAAGCTCGAATTTTTGAAATCGAGTGAAAGCGTTACCTCGACAACCCCTATCGGATAAACTTTTGCCTCCACGTTAAAATTTATGTTCTCAACTTTTTTCACACCAAAATCTATTGCTACAGGCTTTAATCCGGCTTCTTCAAATTTAGGAGCCAAAACTCTAACACTTTTAGGCTGAGCTTTCCGAATGACCGTGAGTTCGCTTAGATTGAGTTTTTCCATCGATATTTCCCCGCCTATATCATAGTAGAACTGGAACAAAACTCGCCCGGCAAGAGTCTGCATGAAACCACCCTTGTCCTCTGAAGTACCTCTGCTTATTACTTTTTGCCTTTTCTTGAAAGGAATCCGACCTCCTCCCCACCCTGAAGGGCGAGGTTTTCGGTTATAATTCATGGAGGTTTCACGTCTCTGAGTTTTTCGCTTGCAGGCACTCCAGCTATTCCCCAGTCCTCTTTTGGAATTTCCTGAAGTATGACCTCTACGGCCTGTTCTGGAATCCCCAAGTCGGTAAAGGTTCTCGTAATCCCCGCGATCACCTTTCTTTTTGCTTCCGCAGACATTCCCTTCCAGACAAAAACGTGCACAACCGGCATAAGACCAATTCCTTCAAAAAAATTTAAGGTTTTCTAATCGACCTCCGTCCGGCTGAAAAAGAAACTCGCCGCAAGAAGAATCGCAACTGTGGTTGCCGTCATAACTGCAAAGTCAAGTAATGGGTCAATCTCCGAAAGGCCGAGAATCGCATACCTCATTGCATCGACACCGTAGGTTAGGGGGTTGAGCTTTGAAATGCTCGCAACTGGTTCTGGAAACTCCGAAATTGGAAAGAGAGTTCCAGAGATTAGGAATATCGGGAAAACGAAAAAGTTAATCAATATCTGGAACCCGTGAACATCGCGCATGAATACGGAGAAGAGTATTCCAAGCCCTGTGAACGCCACTGCTATGAGGAACATAGAAAGGATTACGGCAGGAATTGCGGATATTGGAAGTCTGAATCCAATCAGAAGGCTCAGAATAAGCAGAAGCAGACCCTGAAGTAGGGCCGTTGTAGCACCACCGAGTGTTCTTCCGAGTGCAATCGTAGTCCTGCTCACCGGAGAAACTATGATCTCCCTGAGAAATCCAAACTGCCTGTCCCAGACAACCGAAACCCCTGAGAATGTACCCGAAAAAAGGAGGACCATCGCAACAATTCCGGGCACCACAAACTCACCGTAGCTAATACCTGAAGGCATTGAGGGGATGACAGCCCTCCTGAAGCCAATTGAAAGAAATATAAGGAAAAAAACTGGCATACCCAGAGAGCCTATGAACCTGCTCTTAATCCTGAAGAACTTTTTCACGTCTCTGAGCCAGAGAACATAAATGCCTTGGATTTCGCTCATATCTCCCCACCCGTCAGCTTAACGTATATGTCTTCCAAGGAGGCTTTTCTAACGCCAACCTCCTCAATGGCTACTCCTTCAGCTCTTGCGATTTCGAAGAGTTTTGGAAGGAAGTACTCAGCATTTTTCACGAAAATTTCAAGCCTCCCGTTGTTCTCCAAAACGCTGTAATCCTTCAGAGCACTTTTAAGTTTGAGCACATTTTCGGCCCTGATCGTCACTCTCTCTCCTTCTAACTGTCTCACAAGCCTCTCAGGCGAATCCATTGCAATTATTCTGCCCCTTTGCATGATCGCAACCCGATCACAGAGTTTCTCCGCCTCCTCAATGTAATGCGTTGTCAGCATGATAGTGGTTTCGCCCTTGAATTCCTTCAGATACTTCCAGATCCTCCTTCTGGTTCTCGCATCTAAGCCGAGAGTTGGTTCATCAAGGAAAAGAACCTTTGGAAAGTGGAGCAGTCCACGGGCGATTTCAAGTCTCCTCTTCATTCCCCCACTAAAGTTTTTAACAAGTTGATCTGCATTTTCCGACAGTTCTACGAGAGAGAGCACTTCCTCTATCCTTCTCTTTCTCTCTTCCTTGGTCATCCCGTAAAGTCTAGCATGAAAGTCAAGGTTCTCTCGAGCGGTAAAGTCCAGCTCAAGTGTTGTATCCTGAAAAACAACTCCTATACTCTTTCTGACCAAACTGGGTTTTTTAATGACATCATTTCCCGCAACAAAAACTTCTCCAGAAGTTGGCTTTAACAGAGTGACAAGAATTTTGATTGTAGTGGTCTTTCCTGCACCGTTTGGCCCAAGCAAACCGAAGATTTCGCCATCTTCAACTTCGAAGCTCACACCATCAACAGCTCTAAGTTCTCCGAACTTCTTTACCAGCCCCCTGACGACAATGGGTTTCATTTAACTGCATTTCTGCACAAATATTAATAAGCTTATGGATTTCAAATGCACACAACTTCTTCACTTTTTTACAACCGAAAACCCTGCCCTTCAGGGCGTGAAGGAGGTCAGTGCCATTGGCAACCCAATTCTATGGCTGGATTTCAAAAGATGCCATTGAAGAATCTGGGCTAGATGAACAATTCTTTGCGCAATGCGCCGGGGGTGGGATTTGAACCCACGCGGGCGATGCCCACACGCTATCTGTCCCGCGAACTCCAGGCGTGCGCCTTGCCACTCGGCAACCCCGGCCCAAGGAGCCATGGTGATCTGAAAATATATGCCTTTTGGATTTTCAGCCAAATGGGATAAAAACTTATTACGAGCGTGCGTAATTGCTCTGTGGTAAGAGGTCTTGAAAGATACACAGCGATAAATAACGGGGCTGCAGTTGCTAAATTCCAGATACTCAAAAGAATCGAAGCAGAAAAGGCCGAGAATTTTGAGGACCTTCTAAAAATTCATTCAAAGCTAAAAAAGGATTTCAATAAAATTCTCTCGGATTCAACTATCGAAATTTTAAAGCAAGAACCCTCCCAATACTCACTACTACATCTGAAAAGGGACATTCTCAAGGAAATGCTTAAAGAGTGCAATTTCTGTGAACGCAGATGTGGAATAAACAGGTACAAAACTAGGGGATTCTGCAAGTGCTCGGATAAAAGCTACTACAGCAGCGAATTCTTGCATATGGGTGAAGAACCCGAATTAGTCCCTTCGCATACGGTTTTCTTCAACAGATGCACATTTGCATGTGTCTTCTGCCAGAATTACGACATAGTATACAGCGATGATCAGCCAGTGAATCCAAAAGAGCTTGCCAGGATGATAGACGTACGCTACAGACAGGGAAGCAGAAATGTGAACTTCGTTGGCGGAAATCCGGATCAGCACGCTCACACGATATCAGAAATTTTGATCGATGTCAGATCGAATATTCCCGTAGTTTGGAATTCCAACATGTATCACAGCTTAGAGCTTGCGGATATAATCGAGGATTTCGTCGACGTCTGGCTGGGGGATTTCAAATATGGAAATAACCTGTGCGCTTTGAGGTATTCGAAAGTCCCGAGATACACTGAAGTTGTCCAAAGAAACTTTCTGAGGGCAAAAGATAACGGAGAGCTTCTGATTCGCCATCTGGTAATGCCGAATCACATCAAGTGCTGTACAGCCAAAGTGGTGGACTGGGTCGCGGAGAATCTGGGAAGGGATGTGAGGTTCAATCTGATGTTTCAGTATCATCCTATATTCAAGGCCTTTGAGTATCCAGAGATTTCTAGGAGGCTGACAGCAGAAGAAATGAAGCTTGCCCAGGAAATAGCGGAAGGAAAGCTATGGAATCTTGTATGAACTTGTCAGAGCTCCTCGATAAACTCGAGAGCGCCATTGAGAAGAGGATTTTAAGAGGAGACATCTACGACGCCGAGATTCTCGCAAGAAAAGGGGACATCTCTGTTGTTCTCTCCTCGGGCCATATCCCACCTGGAACTGCTGTTGCCTGGTGTGATCACGAAATAACACCCTTTGGCTGGGTTATAGATGCAAGAAAGGCAAAAGGCGGTTATTTGCTGGCAATAAAAGAGTTCGAAAGAGTCGAGGGAAACAGAATCGTCGAAGCAGAAACTTTGCTCAGCATAGCGCTTAGAAAGGAGGTTACGAGCAGAATTGACGAAATTCTTGACTTCGAATACTGGGGCGGAATTAAAAAGGTACCGGCTCCTGAATGGCTAGATAGATGGCAAAAAGATTGTTTTTCCGCTTCTTGCTCCTTGGATGACGGGGAAATACTCCTGGTTATAGGTCCACCCGGCACAGGGAAAACAACTTTCATAGCAGAATCCGCAAGAAAGCTTGCAGAGGAGTTTAGAGTCTGGGTTACGTCAAACACGAACATCGCAGTGGACAATGTTCTAGAGAAACTTGAAAGGGCACTGAGAATAGGACATCCCTCAAAACTTACAGAAGACGTGCGCAGGCACAGCGTAGAGGCGAAAGTTCTCTCTTCAATAAGATTCAGCACTTATGAGGAGCTCGCGGCTAGGATATCTTCAGCATACAAGGAAATAACGAAAGCTCAGGAGGAGATTCTTAAAAATGGAAAAATCGTTGTTGGATCTACAATCCTGAAGGGTGCTATGAGCGTTCTACGAAATTACGATTTTGATATCGTTTTCATCGATGAGGCCAGCAATACATGCATTTCGACCGCTCTCCTAGCACTCGAAAGGGCCAAAAGGGCAGTAATAGTCGGGGATCCTTATCAGTTACCACCTGTCTATGAAATAAACGTGCCGAATGCCGTAAGGTTTTCCGCCTTTGGTTATCTATACGATATCTTCGGAAGAAGTCTGTGGCTCAGAAGACACTACAGATGCAATGCTGACATAATTGGTTTCTCAGCGAGAGAGATCTACGGAAATCTCGAAATCGACGCGAGGTGCTACGGGATTAAGATACCCAAGGTCGAGACTACCATTCCTGAAGTGGGGGATCCCGAGAAACCCGTTTTGTTCATTGACTGCAGGGGTGAAGAGAAAAAGATCGGTGCCTCAAAGATAAACGAGGCTGAAGCAGAGAAGGCCTGTGAAATCTGCGAAGAGCTAGTAGACGCGGTAGGAGAAGATGAGATAGGGATTATTACGCCTTACGTAAAGCAGAGAGAACTTATCAAGTCAATCCTGGCGGATTTCGGTATTAACTCTGAAGTTGCAACCGTTCACAGCTATCAAGGAAGGGAAAAGGATGTGATAATATACTCGATCACGGCAACCAGGAATTTGTTTTTCCCATCGGACAGGAAAATCTTCAACGTTGCTCTAACGAGGGCTAGGAGAAAGTTCATTGCACTGGGTAATGCAGAAAGTTTGGAGGGTAAAAATTTGCTCCTTTCAAGGTTTCTTGAGTATGCAAAGCGCAGGGGAGGGTTTGTTGCTTCGCGTTCTCAATTTAAAGTTTAGGAGTTTCGGTTGTAGGCTAAATCTTTATTATTCTGGAGAAAACTCCATCCATGGACAAGGTCGTTTACAGAGGGGTGGAAATCGAGGTTATGCACGGGGACATCACCAAGCTCGAAGTCGAGGCAATAGTCAACGCTGCGAACACCCACCTGATAATGGGGGGTGGTGTGGCCGGTGCGATAAAGAGAGCCGGAGGAAAGGAAATCGAAGAAGAGGCCGTGAGACAGGGGCCAATAAAGATAGGTTCCGCCATTGCGACTTCTGCAGGAAGGCTGAAAGCAAAGTACGTGATTCACTCGCCTACAATGGAACTGGATTTCAAAACAGATGAAGAGAAGGTCAGACTTGCGATGATCGCCGCGCTTAGAAAGGCTGAAGAGCTGAAAGTGAAGAGTATCGCTTTTCCCGCTCTTGGAACAGGGGTTGGGGGATTGCCGAAAGATCTAGCTGCGAAAATAATGATCGAGGAACTGAAAAAACATCTCGACTCTGGCAGGAGTTCCCTAAAAAGGGTGGTATTTGCAGACATAAATGCTGACCAGGTGGGATTTTTCAGGAAAGAGCTGGAGGCCCTGAAATGATAGGGAGGTTCCTTGCACGGGGAAAAGTCTACGAGGGAAAATTCGAAATTAAAAAAGATACTTTGCTGTTCGAATCCGTTGAATTTCCGCTAAGTTCCGTCAAATTCCTCCCGCCAGCGGTTCCAACGAAGATAATCGCAGTTGGACTGAACTACACGGATCACGCTGAAGAGCTTGGTATGCCTATTCCGGAGGAACCAATAATCTTCCTGAAACCCCCAAGCGCTGTAATTGGGGATGGAGACCCTATAATGCTTCCGAATTCATCGAAAAGGGTCGACTACGAGGGAGAGCTTGCAGTCGTGATCGGAAGAAGGTGCAAGAGTGTGCCAAAGGAAAAGGCTGAGGAAGTCATTCTGGGATATACATGCTTCAACGATGTCACCGCCAGAGATCTACAGGCTAAGGATGTCCAGTGGACAAGAGCAAAGAGCTTTGACACCTTTGCTCCGATTGGGCCATATATTGCTGAAATCGAAGACGTTTCAAGTCTCAGAATCGAAACGCGGGTTAACGGTAAAGTAAAACAGAGATCAAACACCTCGAACATGATCTTTGACGTTCCAACCCTCATTGAGTTCGTCTCTTCCGTAATGACTCTCGAAAAAGGAGACATTATAGCCACAGGAACTCCGGCCAACGTCGGGCCGCTGGAGAGCAACGACATTGTAGAAGTGGAGATAGAAAGCATAGGAGTTCTGAGAAATCCTGTGCTCAGAAAGCAAGGCTAGACGGTGGAGTGAAGCAGAGTTCATAGTTCAAACACAGCTGATCAGAAAAATTTTTAAACGGAATCTAAACTAAAAAACGTGAAATTGATCTGGCAAATCCTTATTGGTATAGCCTTGGGCATAATATCTGCCTACTTGATTCTTTGCCTATCTCCAAGTTTTCTCTGGATCCAAAATGGCCCCTGGAAAACTTCAATGGTGGCAGGTTCTCATCAGGCTGATCCCTATACCAGAGCGATCGTTGCAAAGAATTATCTCTACATACTAAACAAATCAGAAGCAATTTACTTCATCGCAGACACGGACGGAGAGAGAAGACTGAACAGAAACTGCGACTACAGAGTTGAAGGCATAGATCTACCCGCAAGGTGGTGGAGCATCACAGTCTACGGAGAAGACAACTACCTGATCCCGAACGAATACAACAAATACTCTGTAACTTCTGCGAACGTGGTGAGGCATAACGGTAACTGGACGGTATACATCTCAAAGAACCCAAAGGGGGAAAACTGGATCCCTCTTAGAGGAGATGGATGGTTTTACATAACTCTGAGGCTTTACAATCCAGATAAGACTGTTTATGAGAATCTGAATAGCCTAAAACTGCCCAAAATAATCTTGGAGGGATGCAGATGAAGGTTAGGACAAGAGCAATTGCTGTAATCCTAATTTCTGCCATTATAGCACATCTGGCCTTTATCTACTCATATCCATACCTAATTGCGATCTCCAGCCACTTCGCAACGAAAAGTGAGGTGAAAGTTAACGAAGCTTATTATCAGTTGCCCATAAATGCAAGCTTTAAGAAAGTGGTCATGCCAAGCCCGGATATCCTCTACTCTGCCTGTGTATTCGACATAAGCAATTCAGACCTTTTAATCGAAGCTAAGGTTCCGAACTTCACGTATTGGTCCGCTTCCTTTTATTCGCTAAATACGGACAACTTCTTCACGATAAACGACAGAACCGTAAAAGAAAATTTATCTGTGGTTTTAACGACAAAAAAGAGCTGTAATGCCGAAAAATGCGTCTTTTCACCAAGCACAAGGGGGATTGTGATATTCCGAATTTTCATTCCAGACAATTCCATGCTACCGGAGCTGATGGAATACCAGAAGACAATTAAATGCACTCCTTTGAAAGCCAATTGACAGTCTTCGCGGCTAAAGCCGGGAGATTCTTGCTTCTAAGGCTCTCATTGGTCTGCTGTTCACAGCCCTTTTAGGCTCCCACGTCATCCCATTCCACCTCAGAAGCAGGGGCTGCGTCCCCCCGTTATCCCTACCCCATGAGGGGCCCGGGATTATGGTCCTGCAAATTCTCGCCATGTTCAGGGCGCCCAACCCGATTATAAAAATGGGTGCCCAGAAAGCCCAGAGCTTTAGCTCTGGATGAATGAGCAGATGAGGGGAAGGGCGAGGCTTCAGCTGTAAAGATGGATTGATTCGCCGACCTTCAAATTTAAAAAATGAATCACAGTCTAAAGAGCAAGAAAAGACCGTAAGCAACTGCAACTAACGCGATCAGAAAGACCGAGACGTTCACAAGTCTTTTTCTTTTCATCCCCGATTCCGTATCCAAAATTATCGCTCTTAATCCGTTGAATGCATGGAATGAGACTACCAAAAGCAGCAAAGCATAGAAAAGCCTATAGCCAAAGCCTGAAAGCCTTTCGACAACACTTTCGTAGCTCAGAAGGTCGTGCGCCGAATGCGTTACAAAAAAGTGCACTGTGATCAGAATGACCATCAATAACCCGGTTACTGCCTGAAGAAGCCAAGCTAAAGGTTCAAAACCCCGCATTTCAACCACCTAAGGCCATGTACATGATATAACTGCCGTAAAGCCATGCAAGAATAGCCAAGAATGCAAAGAGGACGAGGATGGCATTTCTGTGCTCATGCGCAAAACCAAGTTCGTGAATGATTATCCTGATCCCGTTCAGGCCGTGGAACACACCGCAGAGTATCAGCATTGAGTCGAAGATGAAGAACTGCTTCGAGACCGTTACGCTCGTGAAGTACTCGTAAAGCTCCCTTTCCTGTAGTGATGTGAGATAGGCAAGATGCAGGCACAGATAAAACACGAGGATCAGTCCTGTGAGGCGCTGAAACATGAAGGCCATTCCAAAAGGAGAACGGTACTTAAACCAGCTCATCAGTCCCACGCTCTCACCTCAAAGTTGCTCTGCGGAGAAGTTGGATCGCTTTGGCCGGTTCAATCTGCTTCGGACATACCTCGCTGCACTCCATTGCAGAGTGACAACGCCAGACGCCCTCAGCACCAGAGACAATCTTCAGTCTCTCATCTCTGCCGTGATCCCTGCTATCAGCAATGAATCTGTAAGCCGCAACGAGAGCGGCTGGGCCCAAGTAACTTTCAAGAGTGGCTGATGCAGGACAAACAGAGTAGCATGCTCCGCACTTTATGCAGAGTGAAAAATCGTAATAGACCTGCAACTGTTTTGGAGTCTGAATTTGCTCGACTGGATTCTCATAGCTGATATTCGGGTTTATCAGGTAAGGTTTAACCCTTTTCTGCCTTGCGAAAAATCCGACAAACTCCGTAACAAGATCTTTTATGACCGCAAAGTTATCCAGTGGCTCAACCTTAACCTCCTTGAACTTAGATACGGGAGTTTCGCAGGCTAGTCTGGGTTTCCCGTTGATCTTGACCGCACAGCTACCGCATATTCCCATCCTGCAAGAGGCCCTAAATGCGAGGCTTTGGTCGAAATTTTCCCTGATGTAGAACAGTCCGTCGAGAACGGTCATAGCGGTTCTAACGGGAACCTCGAATGTTTGCCAGTAAACACCTCTTCTTTCGTCAAACCTCCTTATCCTGAATTTCATATATTCACCTCAATACGTCCTCTCCACAGGTTTCCACTTCGTTATTGTAACTGGCAGATATTCGAATCTTGGGCCATCTGGGGTATAATAAGCTAGGGTGTGTTTCAACCAGTTTTCATCGTCTCTTTCTGGATAGTCAAGGCGGTAGTGAGCACCTCTGCTCTCGGTTCTTAGCAGGGCGCCGGTGGCAACGATCTCAGCCAAATCGAGAAGATAACCAACTTCCAGCGTGGAAAGCAACGCAACGTTAAATTTCCTTGAACTATCCGAGATTGCAGCTTTTTTGTATCTCTCCTTAAGCTCCCTGATCTTTCTTACAGCATCCTTTAATCCCTTTTCATCTCTGAAAATCCATAAATTCCTATCCATCGTTTCATTTAGCTCCCTCTTTATCAAAAGAGGATTTTCGTCACCTTTCCCGAGTCTATCATATATTCTGCTCTCCTCTTCCTTGATGAATCCCTTTGGAATTTCCTGGCTCCTTGAATTTTCTGCGAATTTCAGGGCCATCTCCCCCGCAACCCTACCGAATACAAGACATTCAACCGTGGAGTTGCTTCCCAATCTGTTTGCTCCATGGATGCTGACGCATGCGCATTCCCCGGCTGCAAAAAGCCCCTTAACCGGTGTTTGTGCGAGCATGTCCGTGTGAATGCCCCCCATCGTGTAGTGCTGAACAGGTTTTACGGGAATGGGTTCTTCGACTGGATCAATACCGGCAAATTTAATTGCCGCCTCTCTAATCATTGGCAGCCTCTCCTCGATCTTCTCCTCCCCCAGATGCGTCAAATCGAGCGCGATATAGGGGCCATGCTCACTCTCAAAACCCCTGCCCTCAATTATTTCCTTCCACATAGCTCTGGCAACGACGTCTCTTGGCGCCAGTTCCATTTTACCCGGAGCATACTTCTGCATGAATCTCTCACCGTTTCTGTTTCTAAGGTATCCACCCTCCCCCCGGCAAGCTTCCGTCATTAGAATTCCGGAAGGGATCAGACCAGTGGGGTGAAATTGCATGAATTCCATGTCCTTTAAAGGAATCCCGCAACGATAAGCAATCGCCATTCCGTCTCCTGTCACCTGATGGCTGTAGGTCGTGAAACCGTAGAGCCTTCCGGCTCCACCGGTGGCAAGGATCACGGCTTTAGCTTTAAAGAACTCAATGTCTCCCGTCTTCAAATTGACCGTAGCTATTCCACTAATTCTGCCGTTTTCGATTGCCAAGTTAGTTAAGAAGTATTCATTGAAGAACTCGATGTTGTCGTAGCTCAGCAACCTTTCGTAGAGTGTATGAACTTCATGGAACCCCGTTCTGTCTGCAGCAAAAACTGTTCTGTTAAAACTCTGCCCTCCAAAAGCCCTCTGGGCTATTTTTCCGTCTGGTGTCCTGCTCCACGGGCAGCCCCAGTTTTCAAGCCTTATAATTTCCTTGGGGCACTCCCGCACGAAAAATTCAACCGCATCCTGATCCGCTAGAAAATCGCTACCCTTAACCGTATCCCAAGCATGAAGTTCAAAACTATCTCCTTCTCTTAAAACTGCTGCGCTACCCCCCTCGGCACAAACACTATGGCATCTTATTGGGTAGGTTTTCGAAATCATTGCTACGGAGACTTTTTTACTCTTCTCCGCTATCGCAACACCCGCACGCATCCCTGCAAGCCCAGTCCCTACGATTGCTATATCGCACTCGATCACAGCACCACCTACTCTGCTGAAGGCTTTTAAGATATAGTCCTTTCTAAATTTCTAAGTCTGCGAAACATAAATGCGAGAATTATCAGCGAAAGGAAAAATGTTAATGCATAACCAAAAAAGTTGGCAAAAAGCAGCGTAGGTGCCAAAAGCAGAGCGACCAAGATTATGCACATAAACAAAAGAACTGCCATTCTCCTGATCCCCATGTCTGGAATTCCGACCTCTCTACTTGGATAATCGAACAGATACAAGGCGCTAAAAAGGCAGGTAATCATTGGCAGTGGGACTGCAATCAGAAAAGCTAGGGGTGTTGCGCCAAACATAAACGCAATTAAAATAAGTACTAAAGAAGCCGAACAGACTATAAAACTAGATGTCAGAACCTTGCTGAGCATAAAATCCTCCTTAGAGATCGGAAGGTTTTTCAGAAAGTCTATTTCTCTTCCCTCACCCCTCGTTATTAGACCGAGGATTATGGGCGAAAAAAGAGCCACAGTAGAAATTGCCTGGATCACTACTGCATTTCCACCGCTCAGGCTCCCTAACACGATTATCTGAGGAACTATTACTATAAACGGAAGAATGACACCAACAAGACCGGAAGGATGGCGATATATCAGCTTTAGATCCTTAAGAATCAGCGCCGCCATTTTGTTGCCTGAGAAGACTCTAAAAGTCGCCTTGGAGGTCATCTCAAATTTCGGCTCTAGGAGTTTTGAAACCCCCACTTTGGAAACTCTGGCATTTAACGGAATGAGTATACAGCAGTAAATGAGCAACAAAGCGAAGCTCATTCTAATTTCGGACAGTACGGTAAACGGGTAAATGAAGTAGTATTTTCTTGAGAACTCGGCGATCTCGCCAAAAATTCCAGAGACAAGCAGATTTGGCATCATTGCTAAAATTAGAACCGCCACAAAAACCCCAAAAAGTATTTTCGAGATCGCCTTGGACCTCTGGGCAACTCTGAAACCAAAAATTGCAAGAAAAACCATTCCGAGTGTGTGCCCAAACAGAACAGAGAAGACCAGCCATAAAAAATAAACAACGGTACTCAGGAATTCTCTAGAGGCCATTAAGATGGCTGGGGGTACTGCGATTCCCAAAACTGCAAGGGAATCTATGAGGAAAAGTACAGAAATGTGCTTTTCCACTCCCCGAACTGGCATAGCTTTCAGTGGTTCGAAAACACCGGCGAAAGTTGTCTGCTGAAGGCTTACCGTTGTCATGAAGATGGAAGAAAGAAAAAGGAAGGTTGTGATTGATAGCCTTAGATATTCGGTATCGGGATAATACAGAGCCATAAGAATTCCTAAGAAAAAAAAGACAGAAAACAGCATGATAAAGCTATTTTTCACGTTAAATTTCCTTATTCTTCTCAGCAAAGTCTCCTCTGAGATCCCGGGATTTCTCTTCATCATCTGGAAATGCGCTTCTTTGTAAAGCGCAGAAACTAGACCTGGGACTAAATCAATGCGGAAAGGATTTCTGATATGTCCTCACCTCTCGTAAGCTTCAGGAAAACATCCTCAAGATCCTTAACCTTTGCAAAGTCTTTCAGATCCCCTACTTTTCCCTCAGCCACGATTTTACCCTCATAAATGACGCCCACGCGATCGCAAAGCCTTTCCGCAAATGGCATGATGTGTGTTGAAAAAAGAATGCTTTTTCCCTCTCTGCGAAATCTGAAAAGCAACTCTCTCAGTATCTTAGCCGATCTGACATCAAGTCCGTTCATGACTTCGTCAAGGATCAAAACACTGGGGTTATGGAGGAGAGCGGAGATAATTGCAACCTTTTGTCTGTTCCCAAAACTAAGTGTTGCTATTAAGGAGTCCAAGTAGTCCTCTATCTCGAAAGCCCTAGCAAAGTTTGCAACCTTTTCCTCCAGTTCCTCTTTATTCAGTCCCCTGACCTTACCAACAAGGTTCAGAAGCTCCGAAACAGTCAGGCTTTCATAGAGGATCGGAGTTTCCGGCACGTAGCCGACGATCTGCTTAACTCTTATTGGATCCGATTCAACGTCGACCCCCTCAACGAAAACCTTACCTGCTGAGGGTTTCATAATTCCGGCCACTATCTTCATCAGCGTTGTCTTTCCGCTACCGTTCGGTCCAAGGATGCCGTATATCTCGCCATTAACCCTAAGACTTATCCCCTTGAGAACTTCGCTGTTACCAAAGCTCTTCTTCACATTTACAAGCTCTATCACATCTAAAAGATTCTCCTCCGTTTAGAAAAATCTTTCTCGAGATCACGATTAGAAATTAATAAAATATTCCAAATAAAATAGACATAAATATAGAATCCTTGATTGAATTACATGAACAGGATCCTCATCGGTTTGGCAATACTGATAGTGGTTATTTCTGGAATTTCAGTTCTAAAGCATGTCTATAAAGCCGAAAACAAAGAAACAATCGGAAATAATGCCAGTGTGGCAAATCCCGCAGCGGTTTACTGTAAGCAGATGGGATACGAGTACAGAATAGAGAACACAGCAGAAGGTCAGGCAGGAATCTGTGTTTTCCCGGACAAAACAGAGTGCGAAGAGTGGGCCTTCTTCAGGGGCGAGTGCGGGCAAAAGTGGACAAAAGTGAATTTCGAAGTCGGAAATTGCTCAGACCTTACCAGAGGTTATGAAAACTACTACGTTTACGATTCGCTGACTAAAGTTCTCAGGGCCTACGTCACGGTAAACTGCGGAAGCGATGAGGTTCTGGTTGAGAGAGGTGAAGGGGTGTACAGAATAATTGAAAAGGACTATGACGGCCAGCTTCTCAGGTGCCTTTGTCAGAAAGAGGTGAAGATCTTCAATGCAACCGACATCGGCGTTGAGTTTGTTGGACTTTCCGGCGAAGCCAAGAAGCTTGAAAAGCGCAGCTCTGAGTTCTGCGGTTGGTCGACCCATGCGAGCTGCAAAAGCGACGCGGACTGCAAGGTGGGTGGCTGTTCGGGACAGGTTTGCATGGGGGTCTCCGAGGACATTGCAACAACCTGCGAGTGGAAGGATTGCTACAACCCTTCGGGAATGAAGTGCGGCTGCGTGAACAACGAATGCCAGTGGATAAAGATTTAATACCAAAAATTTTTACAGAAATGGATGATAATCTCTAAGGAATGCGAGGAGGCAAAAAGGGCAATAGTTGGAAAAATAATCGAGAATGGAACTCTTTGCAGATCGAGGTTTGGGAATTATCTCGGCATTGATCCCAGCTTTTTGGTCGTTGAAGAACCTTCCGAGGCTGAAGTTGCAAAGGACTACTTTGGCGAAAGATATCTTTCTAGGTTTAGAGAAGTCCTCAATGCTGCAGTAGGAAAGCTGAGTGAGAAGAGGTATACAAGAAGGGTGTCTATTCCAATATGGAGACCAGAAGATGCTCTTTCGCAACATCCGCCGGCAATAACCGAGATATCATTTCTCTTCGACGAGAGACTGCATCTTACAGCCTACATTCGTTCTCTAGACTGCCTAAACTACTTCGAACCGAACTTCCGATTCCTCTCCTACGCTCTGAATAGTGTTGCCGAGGGGGCGGAACTTCCAGCGGGAAGTATCGCAATGCTCGTAGCCGTTCCCCATATTTACGAGAGGGACCTGAAGAGGGCAAGCTTGATTTCGGAACCGAAGGAGGAAGTTTATGGGCACACAAATCTTGGAACCCATCTTATTGAGGACTACCTTTCATCTGCATGGCATTCTGCTCTCGAAGTAATATACAACCACGGGAAGACCAAAGAAACAGAGTGGGATATTTTCGAAGGGCAAAAAACGAGCAAATTCATCCATAGACTCTTTGTAGAGGTCCTGAAGCCTGAGGAGAACAGAATACACGACAAAGCACCGTTTACCGAGCGCTATGGCATCGACTACGCGCATGACTACATCATTTGCGCAGATAAACTGCTTGAGAGAGTTGGAGAGAGCATTTTAAAGGAGGGCGAGGAGTACACGTACGCTGAAAGGGCCAGATTCTGCCTCAAAGATCCCGTAAAAGTTGACCAGCTTTTCGAAGCAATAGAGAAGCTTAAAGGTGATAGGTGCAGGAGGGACTGCTATATAGGAATCTCACGCCCCTGGGATCTTACCAGCAGAGATCCCCCATGCCTCAGGGGATATCAGTTTGTTACCAGTAGAGAAAAGCTCAAAGGGATCTTTTACATGCGATCGAACGATGCCTATGGGGCGATGCATGCCAACATGTTCGGTTTCTCTTTGCTAACAAAATACGTCGCAGAATTAACGGGTTTTCCTGATTACGGCTATGCCCATTTTGCCGTTGATGCTCACATTTACACAGGATTCCTCGACTCGGTGAAGGAGATCCTCTATCCTGAAATGAAAAGAAAGGGGCTGGGCTAAGCCGCCTTTTTTAACGAAACTTTTTTGAAGAAGTTCAAAAGAATTTTGCTTCTCACGTCCACCATCTCGCTAATGTCGCTTTCAAAAATCCCGTGAACGATGAAGTAGTTCTCCTTCTGAAAAACACCTACCTCCACGACCTTGTGTCCTTCCTTTTCGATTGCTTCCCGCATGAGGTCAACGCATTTTGGATCGAAGACAGTGGCATCGATGTATGCAACTACCTCGTCCGTGATCGTTTCACCGTATATCACGACAGGGTTGTTGAAAAGAAAGAAATTGGGAATCTTCAGAATCCTACCTGTATGAACGCTTGGAAGCCTTTCTCCATCTCCCACTTCCTTCAGCGTAGTTCTGAACCATCCGATTTCAACTACGTCACCTTTTATCATTGGGTTGGTCATGACCTTAATTCTCGTGTTCGGTCTTATGTGCCTGACTCTCCTGAATATCACTCCGGCTATTGCGCTCGCTACGTAGTCTTTTAGGACAAAGGATACCCCCAAAGCGCTCACTAGCGTTATCAAAAGCTGAAAGCTATAGGATAGGCCCCCAGAAAACCTAGAGCTTTAGCTCTGGGATGAATGGGAAAGCTTAAATAGTGGTTTTCCAAAGATTTAATTGCTCCACGGCTGAAGTCGGGATAAACTTCCAGCATCCAGATGTTCTGGCTCTGTTGGAAGCTCATGGTTTCAACCATGAGAGCAGCTCACAGACATCCAGCATTGCCACAATTCATAGATGATGGGGAGTGCATAAATAGACTCTCAATGGGAAAGTTAACTCTGGTTCAAGAAAGAGCTTTTAGTATCTACCAATGCGTTGGCTATGAGTTCGGCCAGCCCACAATGCTGAATCCCGCATTTTTCTCTAGCTTTATAGGATTCAAAAAGATCCCTCAATGTCGATCTGCAGTTGCTGCATGGAGCGCAAACAAAATTTCTTTTTTCTGGCCCAAGAGAGTTCTTGAACGCATTTAGGATCTGCGAAAATTTTACCCTTGAAGAAATCCTGTTTCTGAATTCTGGAAAATTAAGGGAGTTTATTATCGCAAGACCGCCACCGCCGCCACAGCAATAGTTGTAAACCCCATTTGGTTCCATCTCCCTGAATTGGGGGCAGACTTTGCGAAGTATCTTCCTTTGAGGTTCAACGATTCCGGAAAGCCTTACTATATTGCAGGGATCGTGAAGTGTAACAGGAAAATCGTTTTTCGTTGGATCAAGGTTCAGCTTATTCCTAACAAGATCCCAGAGAATTGGAATGCAGCTCTCCCTTGGAACCATATCTCCATCTGGGATTACTCTGTCTGCAAGAACCAGAAAGGCCTTGTGGGCATGTCCACACTCTCCGACAACTATTTTCTCAACTTCAAGCTTTTTTGCAATCTCAATGTGCCTTAAGGCAATTCTTGCAAGCTGAATGTCGTCATACCAGACCCCATAGTTCACAGCATCGTAGCCCACAGCTTCACTTGTCAAGGTCCAGTCCAAACCGGCCTCTTCAAAAAGGATAGCAAAGGCTATCACGTTCTCTGGCCTTGTCAAGAAATCTCCTGCATTGTGAACGAGCAAAATCTCAGAACCCTTCTCATCGACTGGGATTTTTATTTTTCTTCCGGTCTTTTCGAAAGTTTCTTCTTCTAGGAATCTGACTATGTCTTTAAAACCTTCAGGAGTTAGGCCAGTTGAGGATCCGGACTTAAGGTGCTTTATTGAGCCCTGAGAATGCAGAGCTTTTGGAGCAATTCCGAGTTCCTGAGAAAAAAGCTTTCTTATTTCTCTCGCTATCAGCCCGTTATCTATACCGAGAGGGCAGAACTGGACACATCTTCTGCATAAATTGCATCTGTATGCCAATTCAGCAAGTCTAAGCACAAGTTTCGAGTTTGGTTCGATGCTTCCCCAAATCTTCGCCCTGAACTTTCCCCTCTGGCTGTTTAATACCCTTCTCAAAACTTCTGCCCTGTAGGTGGGGCGATAGATCTCTTTCCTTCCGGAACCCAAGTAGACGTGGCAGGCAGAAGAGCAGGATTTGCATCGGGTGCAGTAATCAAGAGAGAGAAGAAGGGGGTAAAGAAACGTCCAGTTTGCTTCTTTATCCAATAGCTTCTTTAAAGCTGTCATGAATTTGGATACAAGCAAATTTTCTTCCTCTTTGCTCTTCGGTTTCCATTCGATGTCTATTGCTACGAAACCGTCTAGATCCGATACGTAATCCTCGCTCTCCATAAACCTGAACTCCTCTGAAATTTTTTCGTAAGGTTCCGGAAGTTTCATCAGTTCCTCAACTTTCAGTTCGATAAGCTTTCCAGCTTTTTTTGCGATGTCGGTAACCCCAACGCCCTTCATTCTATCACTCAAAATCTCAGATGCCTTGTATTTTCCTCCCAGGTAAGATCAGGGTTCAAGTGTCCGGCACCCCATTTCACGCGATATGACGTAATAATCTCCTCAAGCCTGGAATCGAACTCACTTCTGATTCGGTCATCCCAGAGGGCTAAATGCGTGAAAAAGACCGCAATGTAGTGTGTAATCCTCGTAAACGGGAGAATCCCGATAAGAATCGAAAAGGTTGCAATGTGGATTGTCTCAAAGAAACCCAGATTTGAAGGTTCCGAGAAAGCTATTAGACTCCTTAAGACTTCGATTGAATGATGCGCATCAACTTCGAGCAGCGCTAGGATGCCCGAACAGGAAATTGCAAGTACAAAAAGGAGTATGATGTAGTCCTCGAGTGGAACATAATATCGAATTGGTCGTGTGAGCTTTCTTATAAGTAAGTATAGTGCGAATACGAACATTAAAAGCAATCCAGTAAATCCTAACACTGAAAAGATAGGAGCCAAACCCTCAGATAATGTCGAAAAGGTAATAATTACCAATATAAGCAAAAGTATCCAGAGAACATGTAGAAATATTCCCAAGTGGAATAGAAATGTGGCTAACCAGTGTCTTGGCTGAAGAGACATTTTCCTTCTGTTTATTACAAGAATGGCGAGTATTGCTTTTATTACTCCATAAATTGATCTCTTTCTTTCTCTTTTCCACCATTCAACTTCTTCGTAATATCCTCCGCCGTGGGCCTTTGGAACGTGTGGAATCGGATAGAGATCACATCTTAGATGAATTCGGTTTGATAATCTTATAATCTTCAGGGCGACTCCTGTGAGGAATATGAAAAGGACACTATAAACGAGCAGCTGAAGCATGAAATATAGTTTTAGAGTGGAATATAAAAGTATTTTGAAATCCTTTTTCTCCGATAGTAGAAAGTAGAAAGACTTTTTCAACTAATGAAAAAGTAGAAGGGTATGAGGGTTTTTACGCCTTTCGAGAGCAAGGACTTGAGGCTTGAGAACAAAATCGTTAGGTCAGCTACAGCTGAGGCCATGGCAGAAGACAGATTCCTGACTCCTCCCGCACCAAAGGGCAAAATTCCTTAGGGCGTTCCCCGCATCTTTTCGGGGTTATATCCGTCACCTGCCGGGGAGACTGAGTGGCCAGAGATCCCCCGGATGTGGGCTCCAACTGTTCCAGACTCTCCTTCTCAATGTTTATAACTGCTATACTGTCCCTGTCATCCTCCAGACTGCACTCAGGACATCTTAGCCGTCTGTAGCCATCCTCTTTCAGTCGAACTGCATTTGGGACGGATTGAAGAAGTGTGCTCAGGCTCTGAATGCGGTAGCGGTAGGGAAAAATTAATGCTATAAAAATTATAATTTTTAAACACGAATATATAAATAAAAAAATTTTTATTTTCTCTCGTTTCAAAATTTTTGTGAAAGTTGTGCTCGGAGGAACGTTTGAACCCCTCCATGAAGGACACAAAAAGCTGATCGATTGTGCTGTAAAGCTTGGCGGGAAAGAAGTTATGATAGGAATAACCAGCGACGAGATGGCAAGAAAGAGGGTTCGCTGCGTACTTCCTTATGAACTCCGAGCTGAGAACGTGCGGCAGTTCATTCTGAGAAGGTACGGGTTTGAACCGGAGATAGTCATGATCTCAGATCCCTACGGAAAAACACTCGAAAACGACTTTGAAGCTCTGGTGGTTTCTCCGGAAACATTTGAGATGGCTTTGAAAATCAATGCAAAACGCTTGGAAATGGGCAAGAAGGAGATTAGGATAGTCAAGGTTGACTGGGTTCTTGCAGAAGATGGAAAACCGATTTCTTCAACTCGAATAAAAAAGGGGGAGATTGATAGATACGGGAGGATTATCTGAAGCTTCCAGTTTCTGAAGGGTGCTATATCAACTTTTAGTGCTATTGTTTCTAGCAGACAAATATTGGTCGAGAGGATTCACAGCTCTTCGATCTCCTTTAGGGGTTTTCCATCCTTTGTTTCAGGAGCAATAAAATCGAGGAATTTCTGGAAAGAAACACCAAAAAGCCTGAAAGTTACGCGAAGAGGTGAAAGAACTGCGTCTTCTTCACAGAAATTAATCCTTGAGACTGTTGCAGTTTGCTTGTTGAAGTAAACTGTAATCTCATTTCCCATTCTGTTTCTCAGGAATTCCGTCCTTGCAGTGTCAAGAATCTTCTGTTTTCTCAGAAGCTCTCTTAAGGTATGAAGATCTCTTGCAATCGCATACAATTTATTGCCCTCAATTCTGATTTTTGCATCCGGAAAAAGGTTTTTGACGGCCTTTATGACCTTCTCTTCTTCTTCGGTTGGATTTATACTTGTCTCTATTTCAACTTCGACGCTGATGAGCTTTCGCAAGAGAGCTCTAACCTTGTCTTTAAATTCCTCGATGTCACCTGTGTTTTCTATCGTGAAATCAGCAACTTCCATCGCCTCCTTAAGACCCCAAGATTCCTCTCTTCGGTCCCTTTCTCTTAAATCCTCTATTTTGGTTACGTCATCGCTTCTTCTTCTTTGTATTGCCCTCTCAAACCTAATCTCAATCGGACACTCGATCGCAATGAGAACGAAGTTATCAAATGCATTTTTAAAGGCTTTAACCTCGGCAATACCTCTTACCCCGTCAACGAGAACGACTGGGCCGAGAGACCTTATCTTAGGGATGCATCTCTTCGCTATAGCGTCCATTCCCTCTTTTTCTCTTAATTCTGTTGCGATTCTACCGAGATTTTCAGAATTGGGCTCTAAACCGCGATTTATCGCTTCCTCTCTAACAACGTCACCCATCGTAACTACTGGGATCCCTAACTCCCTTGCAACCTCCCCGGCAGTACTTTTTCCAGAGAGGGGATAACCAACGAAGGCGATAATCATAGTTGACACCCTCCACGACTAAAGCCGGGAGATTCTTGCTTCTAAGGCTCTCATCGGTCTGCTGTTCACAGCCCTTTTAGGCTCCCACGTCATCCCATTACACCTCAGAAGCAGGGGGCTGCGTCCCCCCGTTAACGCCATCCCCACGGAGGTAGCCTCTGCTCCGGAAGCCTCCTTTCAAAGTTCAGCTCATTGTACAGCCTGGCGCAGCTGTCAGCGAGTTCCCAAAGAGCAGGGCAGTCCTTAATTATGAACATGTTCGTTCCCCTCACTTCAGACACCTTTCTGAACTTCAATGAATTTTTCAAGGTCTATTATATATAAGCATATCGACAATCCCACGGTTAAAACCGTAGGCTTTCTCGTCGATTTTCATGTAATATGTTGGGATTATAGAGTTATTTAAATCATTGTTCTCCAAATGAATCGGGCCCTTCATCTAAATGCGGAAGCTTTTTTATATCTTCCCAAATTAAAGCTGAGCTGTGAAGGAAACTATAATGAAACACATTGCAATAAATTCCGCAAAATACGGGAAACCAGATGAGAAGGCCGTGATCGGAAAGGTGATCGCTGAAAATCCCGATCTTAAGCCAAGAGTTAAAGAGGTTATTCAGCTAGTCAAGGAATGTATAAGAGAGTTCGAAAGCCTCAGCAAAGAAGAGAGAGAGAACCTCATCAGAATGTACACCGGAGAAGAGAGAAAGAAAGAGGAAAGGGAACACCGCTTGCCTCCTCTGCCAAAAGCCGAGATTGGAAAGGTTGTGATGAGATTTGCTCCAAACCCAAACGGACCGCCAACACTCGGTTCTGCAAGGGGGATAATAATAAACGGGGAATACTGTAAAGAGTACAAAGGGAAGTACATTTTGAGATTCGACGATACCGACCCAAAAACAAAAAGACCTATGCCTGAGGCGTATGGATGGTACCTTGAAGACTTCGAGTGGTTGGGTTACAAACCAGACGAAGTAATTTACGCCTCCAAGAGAATCCCTCTCTACTATGAATATGCGAAGAAACTCATAGAACTGGGAGGGGCCTACGCATGCTTTTGCAAAAAGGAAGAATTCAAAAAGTTCAGGGACAGCGGCACACCCTGCGTGCACAGAAATTCGAGCGTTGAAGACAATTTGGAGGTCTGGGAAAAGATGCTTGAAGGAGCCTATGACGAGGGCGAAGTTGTCCTCAGAATAAAGACTGATATTAGCCACAAGGATCCTGCCGTAAGGGATTGGGTCGCTTTCAGGATAATCTACACGCCACATCCTCTGGTAGGCGATGCTTACTGCGTTTATCCCATGCTCGACTTCGAGTCTGCGATCGAAGATTACCTCTGCAAAACCACGCACATACTTAGAGGAAAGGATCTCAGGGATTCCGAGCTCAGGCAGAGATACATATACGATTACTTTGGCTGGGAATATCCTGTGACTATCCACTGGGGTAGGGTGAACGTGCTTGAATTCGGAAAGCTGTCAACCTCGCTTATAAAAAGGGAGATCGAAGCAGGAAAATACGAAGGCTGGGATGATCCAAGATTGCCAACGGTAAGAGCTTTGAGAAGGCGCGGAATCACGGCCGAGGCTATAAGAAGATTTTATCTGGCACTCGGGTTAAGTGAAAGTGAGGTAAATGTGAGCATGAGGAGCCTTTATGCGGAAAACAGAAAAATAATAGACCCGCAGGCAAACAGATATTTCTTCGTTGCAGACCCCATAGAGATTGAGATTGAAAATCTCCCAGAAGAGAGAGAAGTTCTCATACCAAAAAATCCGAACACTGGGGAGAAGAGAGTTCTTTTGGGCGAGAAGGTTGTTTATGTCTCCAGAGATGACTTTGAGAAGCTAAACGGGGATAACGTTAGATTAAAGGATTTCTGCAATGTAATACTGGGAAAAAGAGCTAAATTTGTGAGTTATGAGCTTTTAGAGGCAAAAAAGGGTAGAAATATCATCCACTGGCTTCCAAAAAGCTTTTCAAAGAAATGCAAGGTGTTGGGAGATAGAATCTGGGAGGGTTACGCTGAAAGAGGTGTTGAAAAGGAAGTTGGGAGGGTCGTGCAGTTCGAGAGATTCGGTTTCTGTAAAATCGAAAAAGCAAACGATGAAATTGTTGCAATTTACACGCATGAGTGAAAGTTTAAAAATTGCAAAAATTTAAAAATCCTTGGCTTAATTCCTTTCAAGCCCGGGTGGTGTAGTCCGGCCCAACATGAGGGCCTGTCGAGCCCTCGCCCCGGGTTCAAATCCCGGCCCGGGCGCTACGCTTTTTGCCCCAAAACTGCTGCCCCGAGAGCCCCAGCAATCTGCGGTTCTTCAGGCACAATTACTGGAAAACCCAGCCTCTCTTCTATAGCTCTTTTGACTCCTAAATTCTTCGCAACTCCTCCTGTGAGGACAACCTCTCTCCTTATCCCCACTCTATTTGCCATTGCAATTATTCTACCTGCGATCGCATCGCAAACGCCTGCGATTATGTTTTCGACCTTCTCACCAGAAGATATATAGCTGACAACTTCGGTTTCGGCAAAGACTGTGCAGGTCGAAGATATCTTAAGCTTCTTTGTAGCCTTAACAGCCAGACTCCCAACATCTTCGATTCTCAGGTTTAAAGCAGCTGCCATGACTTCAATAAATCTTCCTGTACCAGCGGCGCATTTGTCGTTCATGACGAAATCCAGAACCTTTCCATTCTCGACAGCTATGACCTTGCTGTCTTGACCGCCGATGTCTATTACGGTGCCTGCGTTTGAAATCAAAAAGCATGCTCCGGCTGCATGACAGCTAATCTCCGTTATCTTCTTGTCAGCAAAATCCACCATGTTTCGTCCATATCCTGTTGCAACGATTCTTCCCACATCCTCTCTCTTCAATCCCACAAAACTAAGCGTCTCTGCCAGAATTTCCTTTGCTGTAACCTCCAGATTCGGCTTTACTCTTGAAATTTTATAGCCCAGAATTCTGGTATCCTCTAATACTACGCATTTCGCAGTTATTGAACCAATATCTATTCCAACAGTAATCATAACATCTCCAAAAATGCCTCCAGTCTGGTAACAACTTGTGCCTCGCTAAAGACACGTTCGTCGACCATGTCTGCCTCGATTATTACCGAGGGGACGCTGAGCTTTTTTTGAATCTCATACTGTCCGAAGGAGTACGGTTTGCAACTCCTATTCGAGTGCATAACAACGCCATCTACGTCATATAGATCTATTAGCTTGTTTATTATCTCTGCAGTCATTTCCATCCCTATGTTCAAATAGGAGACCGTATAAACCTCAGCCATTCCAGAAAGGACATCTTCACCTCTCGAGACCTTAAAACCCGACCAAGCATTGGTGTAAGTATCTGCGACCAGACATGCATTCCTTTTTTCAAAGAACTCGCCAAACCACTTCAGCCTATACCACACGGGGATATTATCCCACAGCAGCCTTATCTCCTCTCTCTCTATCGCTGAAACTCCCTCTTTTACTCTCTCATCGAGTTCCTGCTTCATCTCCTTGTAAAAGGAGATTGCATGATCGGTTCCGCGAAGACATACGATTGGAGCCATGTTCACAAATGCATCGAAACAGGTCATCGGAGATGGCTTATTGGCTGCAGTTCTGAGGCATTCCGAGTACAGTTCAACGCTCTCCATGGATTTTAGCACAACATCCCTGAGCTTCGCGTCATCAAGCTTTCTGTCTGTGACTCTCTCTGCAAAACTGATAAAGTCATACAATTGCTCTTCAACGTATCTTAAGTGGCAGTCCTTCAGCTCCTTTCTGATGAATGGCATGTCCAAGACGAATAGCGGAACCTTGAATATCCTGCTCAAGACCTCATACCACTTTACAACAGTATTGCATATGTTGTTGCACGCAAAGAGAAAAGTGGGTTTTGGCAATCCTCCGATTGGGCTCGTACCGGCGAAAACACAACCTATGTCGCATCTTGCATAGGAACAGAGATCCCTAGAGAAACCATTCTTTTCTGCAAATTCACAGTAATAACCACCCAACTTTGTTGCCCCTATTAACGCACCGTGATTTTCGGGATAAACTGGATAAACGTCCAAGGCATGGAGCAATTCCACTGGAGCCCCGCTGGTGATCCAAGCGTTGCATTCCGCTTGCATACCTGCCATATAGTACCCTGTCATGAGCTCGCGCATTTTTTCGGATATTCTCAGTCTTTTCATCTAAATCACCTCTCTGAGTGCTTCAACTCTTGTCCGAATCTGCTCAAAAGAGACCACTGGAAATTCAAGCTCTATAAGTGCGACCTTTTTCCCCATTCCCTCCAGTCTCTCCCTAAGCTGCGGATAGTCGAAGAAGTGCGGATCACAGAATTTAACTAGTAAAAATACCACCGCATCGCAGTCCTCAGCCAGCTTTAGAACGTATTCAAATCTTTTATCCTTTTCGTAGTGCTTAGTTGGACACGGAGACTTGTTCATGTACTTTTCCGCGATGAATTTCAGCGCAGAATCAAGATCTACTGGTTCAAAATCAGGATAACTGTATTCAAAAAATCTGCTGCCAGTGCACAAATCATCCTTAACAGAGAAGCCTGCTTCGCGAAATATCTCGTATACCTTTGGGTAGGGGCATACGCTTCCTGTGATTAGAACCTTCGGCTTTTCCTTTTCCTTTTTCGCAGTTCTGATTTTTTCATCAACCAGTTTTATCGCATCGCGGACTTCAATCTGCTGAACTTTAATTGCCGTTTCGTAATCTGGGGATAGTGCAAAAAGCTGTTTCAGCTTTTCTTCAAGTTTCCTATACAATTTAAGGCTCTCCATGAGCCTCTCAAAGTTCACTTCTCCTCCCCACTCTCTCAAGACTTCAATGAAATCTCTCAGTTCCTGCACGTAGTATTCAACGTTTCCGATCTTCGTTGGAAACTCAATGTTGCAAACTCTCTTTCCGGCGAATTCAAAAATATCAGTTAGCCTCATCAGCGTGTCGCAGCACCTTGTAAAAACAAAGGCATGAAAGTCGTCCTGAAGGGCGCATTCAAGCGATCCTCTGGCCTGCGAACATGAGTAGCTCTGAATGTATGCAGAAGCCAGATTTATAGGTCTATCTGTAGCGAAAACACGATATGGTAAAAACCCGGCGGAATGTATTAACTCCTTAGGGGTAAACGTGCAGAGATACCCAACCTTCACGACTGGGTTTTATTTTGAAAAATTTAAAAAATTTTCTACTTGGCAATTGTGATCTCTATTGTAGAAACGTTAACCTTCCTTCCTTCCTGGGATTCAAGCTCTTCAGTATCGATCTTTATTCCCTTTAATTTCAGACCAGGGACGAATCTGTTTCTGACGATCTCTACAACATCCACAGCTCTGCTTATCGCTCTACCACGAGCTTTTACGGTAACCTCACTTGCACCCTCATTAAGCTGAGTTATAGTCGCCAGAACGTAGTTCATCACAGGTTTTTTGCCGACCAATATAACGTTCTCAGCCATTCAATCACCCCCTCACGGCATTCAGCTTACAAGATTTAAATTTTGCTAGAGCAAACCTTATTGATGAAAATTTATTAAAATAAGGGCACACCTCGGGTTTCTTATAAAAATGGGTGCCCAGAAAACCCGGAGCTTTAGCTCTGGGATGAACGGGCAAGCTTTAAATAGTTCTGTGTTGAAAAAAAGCCTTGGGGATGTTCCTTGCAGAGGGAAGTCCAGATATGCGTTGTAGGCAGGGTGTTCAGGCCGAATAAATCAAAAGTCCTGGCTTTAAATAAAACTCTCAGAGAGTATTTCAAGCTCGTTAAATGGTATCTGGGCTACAATTCCGCATCGAAGAAGTTTTTGCATGAAAAATGCTATGAAGATGCAAAAAAGCTGTTTAATCTCAACACGGCCTTAATCCAGACAGCCAGAGATAAGGCTGCTGAGATCCTGAAGAGCTTTGAGGAAAACAGAAAAAAAGAAAGCGTTCTGGAGCTTAAAAGGACTTCCATCCGCTTCGACAGGAGATGCTACAGTTTTTCAAAAACAGACAACGCTCTAACGCCGTACTGGCTTACACTGAGCCTTAGCAGAGAGAAGAGAACAAGCCTGCCAATAGTCTTCGGTGAAAGGCAAAGGCAGAGGATAGAGGAAGCGCTCAGAGGAGAATGGCAATTCACGACAGTTGAGATGGTCAAGCGCGGTGGAGAATGGTACGCACACTTCGTTCTAAAGA
>Ga0078972_1004701_pt1 | contig 36606 bp, 35 predicted proteins | sample YelNatPaOPGAMG01_FD_67568 | JGI IMG/M metagenome (GOLD analysis project Ga0078972, IMG submission 67568) | Hot spring thermophilic microbial communities from Obsidian Pool, Yellowstone National Park, USA - OP-RAMG-01 (SPADES assembly) (version 2) | ecosystem: Environmental > Aquatic > Thermal...
TGTTTTGTTTCTTTCATAAATACGTATTTACGTATTACAAAGAAAAAACAAAAACTTTATATTTCAAAGTCTTTTATTAACATTTTTTCAACTAATACGTAATTTTATCGGAGTTACGGATTCATTTTCTATCATTCGTAAATATTTTTCTCTTAAATTCCGGTTTTTTGCCAAAATTCAGCAAAAGTCCAATCTCTTTATCTGTTGCCTTTAAATAGTTTATCAATTGCAATTCGTGTTCTTCAATTAAAAATTCGGCAGCTTTTAATTCAATAATTATAGTATCTTCAACGATAATATCGGCGAAGTATTCCCCCACAATCTCATCAGAATAATAAACTTTTATAGGTTTTTGTTTTTCAGCATTTATCCCGTTCTTTATTAATTCTATCATCATTGCATTTTCATATACCTTTTCAAGAAACCCAAAGCCAAGGGTATTATAAACCGTATAAAAACAGTTTATTATCTTATTGGTTAATTCTTTGTGCAATAATTCATTCATGCTTCGCAATTATTTAATGGCACACGGATAACACAGATTAGTCGGATTTAAACGGATTTTATCAGTGCATATCAGTGTCATCAGTGTCATCAGTGTGCTATTATTGGTTACTTTGAAACAAATTATAAGGAATTCCTACAAATTCTATCTGATTATCTAATAAATATTCCTCATCCAAAAAGCATGAAGGGGCATAAACAATCTGCTTTTTACCCGGTTACAGCTGTTTTATTTTTTCGGCAAGCGTTAAATTAAGTGCAAGGCGAGTCTATATAAATGCACTTAATTTTTACGGCAAACTGAGGCAAAAGTGCTTTTAAGGCAAGGAGGTTGTCGCCTTCAATAATCATATTGCCATTGGCTTTTTCGGGTTGGTAATGAAGTTCCGACACTTCGTCCAATGTGTGAAACGAAACAGCCAAATGGTGGTTCCAGATTATGTTTTTTCCTTTAAATTGTAAAATAGGCATAAGGCGTAAGTTATTAGTTATTAGCGTTTTTTGGATAATTTATGTTTAAAGATTTAATTAAACCGCTAAGTATTTTTGATATTTCGTTGGCTTGTTCGATTAACTTGCTTGCTTTATCTTTTTCCATATAATTTAAGCGAATAGCAAGATAAAGCATAGATTTAACTTCGCTGCATGAACCAATGGCTATATAAACAAAACGGGCAAAATCAGCATCAGTCTTTCTGTCAAATCCTTCAGCTATATTGTTTGATATTGAAACAACAGCTCTGCAAATCTGGTCTTTAAATCCAAAATCTTTTAACTTTTTAAACTCAGAATAAACCTGAACAGCAAAATCCTGTGCTTTTTGCCATCCAATAATATCTTCAAACTTTTGAATTGCCATAATATATATTATTTTTCTTATTACTAACTCCTAACTCCTAACTCCTAATACCTAATGCCTAATACCCCTTACGCCTTACGCCTTTTATACTTAATCCTTTCTTCAGCCACTTTCAACGCTTCCAGCCCGAACTCTTCGTCTTCCAGTTCATATAGTATCTTTTCACTCAAAAAGTCAATAATTAGTTTGTTTGGATCCGCCTTATAGAGTTCAGCCAGTTTTAATACCAATTCTTTGGATAATTTCCTTTCTCCGCGCTCCATTTTGCTCAATATCGCTACATCAACATCTACCTGCATGGCAGCCTTTCGCAAAGATAATCCGGCTTGTTCTCTCAATTCTCTTAGTTTTTGTCCTAATGTTGACATTTTGTGTGTTGACTATTTATGTCAAAGTTAATATATTTTTGTGCGTTAGGCTCAAAAATTTTAAATTATTTATCAACACTTTATTATCAACGGGCGGGGCGGCAAAAAAACATGTGTTTGGCCGCGAAGGGAAGGTTGCAGGGATTGGCAGCCACACTCTTGCTTATGTGCGGTGGCATTTTCCCATTTTCTTCTATGTCTTTATGCAGCAAAAATTTCATTGTCATTCCGCAGTTTCGAGGAAAGTGATTTTTCTGTCTGTCAACGCCTTAATTGAAATAGATTCCCGGTTTATTTTCCGGGAAGATAAATTTCAACACCAGGAACATAGTTTTGATTTTCAATTCATTGTAAAAGGTGGTTCAATTTGATCCGGATAAGTCACTGTCCTTTGTTTAACACTGGTTAAATCAACCGCATCGGACCATACAAGTGTTTTATGATCTCTCCAACGAATCCCGGATCCATCTGTCCCAAAACCCTATAAACTTTTGCCCTGCCAGAATAGCCAATAAAAAGGAACAGCAAAAAACAATATGCATTGCGCCGAAGGCTTGCTTTGCATCCATAGTTACCACGAGAATCTTTTTGGCAGATTGAATATGGCTCTTACTGCTTGCTTCAATTATTATCTGTATATTTATCCTCGCATCTCTTCATCAGAATTTTTTGATTTGAGTTTGCTTACCGGGCCTTATTCATCCATTAAAAAAAACCATTATGAGCAGGAATTTCAATCCGAACCCTTCATCAGGAGCCGTTTACGGACTTGGTCTGATTGGTGCCGCCGTTTATTTTATCTCCCATGCAACCGGTTTCTGGATGGGAGTGCTGGGCTTTCTGAAAGCCATTGTATGGCCGGCATTTCTCATCTATGAAGCCATGAAACATCTGAACATGTAAAAGTTGACCCGGTTACAGGTACACTATTGCACAGCATTTATCCCAGGTACCAACTTTGTACCCGGACGCTCTGAGTTTCTGCCTATACCGATTTCCGAAATCAACGTAATGGAAGGCATGCTGAAACAAAATCCCGGCTGGTAAAGGGTATTTATTTGACACCGAGATTTGCCCGCAGTGTATCAAAAAAAGCATGCAGGCCGGGCGTATCTTTACTGCGGATCATCTGAATGAGCTGGTCAAGCTGGCCATGGATTTTTTCCACCTGCTCCAGGGTATAGGGGTTTAACAGGATCTCTGATAAAAGATAGTTGTCTTCCGAAAGAAGCCCTCTGGCAATGGCCATGTGTTTCATAAAGGTGGTACCCGGAGCATCCTGCTGTTTCATACAGGCAGCAAATACAAGGGTTGAGGCAAAGGGAACTGACAGGGAATACGCAATGGTCTGGTCATGTTCTTCGAAGGTATAGTAATGAATCTTCAGGCCAAAGGAACCATAAAACTTTTTGAAAAATTCCTGTCCCTCGCTGTCGCCTTCCGATATGATGATGGCATTCTCATGGCGCAATTCCTTTACATTGGCAAAGGTGGGCCCGAACATGGGATGGGTTGAAACATACCTTCTTCCGGTGCTCTGATAGAATTTCTTCAATCCGTTCTTTACCGAAGTGATATCGGAGATGATGCAATCTTCGGGCAATAAGGGTAAAACTTCCCTGAAGGCCGGCACGGTATGCTGCAGGCTTACGGCATTGATCATCAGTTCGGGCCTGAAGGATTGTATTTCTTCGGCAGAAATGAACCTGTGCGCATGAAAAAGGTACTTCAGCTTCGTCTTGTCCTTGTCATAAACGGCCACATCATGGTCCAGACAGAGTGACTCCACCAACCACGAACCCATCTTCCCTGCACCGGTAATCAAAATTTTCATAGAACGCAAGTCCTCATTTTGTTTTCGGATGAATAATACGATGTATCTTTTGTTCGATCAGCATAAGATCAGCCAGTACGGCAGCAGTAACAGCTTCAATCACCACAGGCACCCGCAGGGCGATGCAGGTATCGTGCCTTCCTTCAATTTTCAGATCGGTCATTTCTCCTGTTCTGAAATTCAAGGTATGCTGAACCTGAGAGGTACTGGAGGTTGGTTTAACGGCCACCCTGAATACCAGTTCATTACCGTTGGTAATGCCCCCGTTGATTCCTCCGGCGTTGTTGGTGCGGGTGGTACCGTCCCGGCCTACAAAGGCGTCATTGTGTTCACTGCCCCACATACGGGCCGCCCTGAAACCGGACCCGAATTCGATTCCCTTCATGGCGGGGACAGCAAAAACCGCATGGCTGATCAGGCTTTCCACCGAATCAAAAAAAGGTTCCCCCAGGCCGGCCGGAAGGTTTTGTACCCTGCATTCGACAATACCTCCGATAGAATCTTTCCGGGCGACGGCCTCTTCCACCGCCTTCTGAATGTCGGTTTTGCCTCCGGCTTCAATGAGGGAAGCACTGACTGCCACCGGATGAATGATCTTCTTTGCCACCACACCTGCCGCTACAAGCCCAAGGGTCAGACGTCCGGAAAAATGGCCGCCGCCCCTGTAATCTTCAAAACCTCCGAATTTGACTGATGCCGTATAATCAGCATGGCCCGGACGCGGAGTTTCCCGCAGTTGTGTATAATCCTGTGAACGGGTATTGATATTTCTGAAAAGTACTGTCAATGGCGCTCCGGTGGTAAAACCGTTAAAAATTCCGCTCACCAGTTCCGGCCTATCTTCTTCCTGACGGGGCGTTGTACCCAACGAACCGGCTTTCCGCCGCGAAAGATCGGGCAGGAAATCATCGGGCCCCAGAGGTATTCCGGCAGGACAACCATCCAGAACGACGCCGACAGACGAACCGTGTGATTCTCCGAAAATATGCATCCTGAATAGTCTTCCGAAACTGTTCATAGAGAAATCATTGTGGTTGCTTTGCCTCAGTATGTATCCCCAGGATGGTGAGAATCTGTTCCATTGCCTGCCTTGTCAGCTGTCCGGGTGCCGTTTGCTTTCCGCCCACCAGCGATGCAAAAGTAAATTCCGAACCAAGCGACAGGGCAGCAATCCGCGACAAAGGGCCAAACAGCCCCATGCCCACAATGACCTTCCGGCCCTTATAATAATACAACTGGAACAAACGAAGCAGGGCTTCACGGTCATTCACCATGCAGGCAATTTTGGCGATATCGGCTCCGGCACAATAGCACAGTTCGAGATTTTTTTCGAGCCGGCTTATTACCGGTGTGTCGAGGTAGTCGTGAAAGGAAATAATGACCTGGCAATTGCGTTTTCTTGCCACCTTAATTATTTCGTTCCGGTAATCAGAAGGGGCTTCGAGTTCAATATCAACATAGGCAGCTCCTGATTCGACGGCACGGATGAGCATCTCTTTCCGCAGTGCGTCATCATGATTTCCCGGGCGGCAGGTAGCGATGATCCGGTTTCCTGAGGAAAACAGCTTTGTGATCTGTTCGGGAGAAAAAGAAGCCTGGTCAAGCCGGATTTCGCTGAAAGGTTCCCTGCGGACCGCCGCAAGGCAGTTTTCGAACGATGATTCTGCAATACTAACGCAAATCATGGAGGTGTTGTTTTAATTCGGTATAGGGCATCGGCATTGTTACGGCCTCGCCGATACGGCGTAAAAGTACAAGAAACATTTGTTCCTTTTCTTTTTTCTTATCCCGCGACATTGCATCCACCAGATCATCAGGAGGAACGGGAGAAAGCAGGGGCAAGCCCACGCCGCTGAGCAACTGCTGAAGCCGCAGGGCTGTTCCGGCCGGTGCCGTTCCTGTTTTTTCCGACAATTTTGCCGCCATCACCATACCAACAGAAACGGCTTCCCCGTGCGATATTCCTGTAACTTTCTCCAGAGCGTGACCAAATGTATGGCCAAAGTTAAGAATTCTCCGGAGGTTTCTCTCTTTCTCGTCCAGTTCCACCACCTCTGCTTTAATTTTTACCGAGCGGTAAATCATTTGCTCCAGAGCCTCAGGATCATGATTCAACGCAGCTTTGTAATTAGCTTCCAGCCAGGAAAAGAAGCTTTCATCCCTGATGGCAGCTGCTTTGATCACTTCAGCAAACCCTGTTATAAATTCATGGTTATCAAGTGTTTTCAGCATGGAGGGGTCACACAGCACAAAGTCGGGCTGACGGAAAACGCCAACCATGTTTTTATATCCCCTGAAATTGATGCCGTTTTTGCCTCCCACACTGGCATCGACCTGTGAAAGCAGGGAGGTGGAGATAAAGCCAAACCGCAAACCGCGCATATAGATCGAAGCAGCAAAGCCGGTAATATCGCAGACAATTCCTCCGCCGATTCCCAGAACAAAGGTACTCCTGTCGGCATTCAGCCGGATCAGTTTATCGATGATGTACTCCAGGGTTTCGAATGTCTTGTTTCGTTCTCCCGGTTTAATGACAATAACCGGCCATTGTCTGATGAATGCCCTGTAATGCTCGTAAACATTCTTATCTGTAACTGCTATAACCCGTGCATCAGGCAGATACTTTCCAACCTGGTTGTATGATTCGCCCAGCAATACCTGTGACTGGTGATTTCCGGTACGAATAATCAACGTTTCCATAATTTTTGCATCTCACTTTTGCGTCGTATCTGAAACTGGTTCATCCTGTTTATTCATCACGGCTGTCTGATGATTGATGGATTCCTGGTGAATGGCTTCGAAGATTTTGGTTACAAATTCCATGCTAAGGCCTTTTTCCAGTCCCTGTTTCACACGGTTGGTAATAATTTCATCCCACCGGCGGGTTTGCAAGATAGTAATATTATTTTTCCGTTTGTACTCTCCTATTTTTTCAGAGATTCCCATTCTTCTTTCCAGGAGGTTCATCAGCTGATCATCATACTGGTCGATTTGTTCCCTGAGTTCATCGAGGGTAACCCTGGCAAGTGCGTCGACTTCCTGGTGGCGCAAAACAAGCCGGGAAAGGAGAAGCTTCAGCTGGTCCGGTGTTATTTGCTGTTTGGCATCACTGAGGGCATTATCGGGATCAGGGTGCGTTTCAATAATCAGTCCGTCAAAGTTCAGGTCCATTGCCTGCTGTGAAACCTGCAGGAGGTTTTCCCTGTTTCCGCAGATATGGCTGGGATCGGTAATAATGGTCAGTTCCGGATACCTGCGTTTAAGTTCAATAGGGATCTGCCATTGGGGATGGTTTCGGTAAGCCGTTTGTTCGTATTTGGAGAAGCCCCTGTGGATGACGCCCAGCCGGCGGATTCCGGAATGATAGAGACGTTCGATAGCGCCAATCCATAACTCAAGGTCCGGATTCACCGGATTCTTAATGAGCACCGGAATATCCACTCCCTTGAGGGTATCGGCAATTTCCTGAACGGCAAAGGGATTGGCGGTAGTCCGGGCGCCAATCCACATAATATCAATTCCTCCCCTGAGGGCTTCGTATACATGTTTAACATTGGCAACCTCCGTTGCAACGTACATGCCTGTCTCTTCCTTTACGCGCCGGAGCCAGGGAAGAGCGGCTGAGCCATGCCCTTCAAAGGCATTCGGGCGTGTTCTCGGTTTCCATAATCCGGACCGGAAAATCCGTATGCCCATTTGCGATAATGAACGTGCCACTGTCAGCACCTGTTCTTCGGATTCCGCACTGCACGGCCCGGCAATTATCAGAGGTCTCTCCTCCGAAACCCCCGGTAGTCTGAATGGTTCAATTTTCATATTCACGCTTTTTATCCTGTAACTGATTTTCCTTTTTCGTATTCACCCAATATGGTAAGATCGCTTGTAAAAGGCCTTATGGCTTCAAGTGACTGCAGATACAAACGATAGTCGGTAAACATCATATCCACATAAAAATGGTATTCCCAGTCTCTGCCCGGTATGGGCATGGACTGTATCTTGGTCAGGTTCATGTTATAATACGACAGGATGGACAAAATCTTTGAAAGCCCTCCGATTTCATGTGCAAGGGAAAAAGAAACCGATGATTTGTTGATGCGCCCGTTCCCTTTAATATTGCCGTTGGTATCCTTGACAATAAGGAAACGCGTGTAATTCATTTTGTTGCTTTCAATCCCTTCGGCCAGGATTTCCAGATTGTATTTTTCAGCAGCGTACTTGCTGGCAATGGCGCCTACTCCCCTGAGCTGTTTTTCGGCTATTTCCTTTGCACTGATGGCGGTATCGATGCTATCTACCAGTCTGATATGAGGATAGTTGCCAAAAAACTGCTGTGACTGCAGTATCGCCATAGGATGGGAAAAAACCTCGCTGAGATCGCTGATGGACTGGCCCGGAAGTGCAACAAGGTTGAGGGTAATCTGAAGGTAAATTTCGCCGATGATCTTCATTCCCGATTCCTTAAGAATGGTATAATTGGGGAGGATACTTCCGGCCAGGGAATTTTCGATGGCCATTATTCCCACGTCAGCTTCCCTTGCCTTCAGCGATGCAAACAAGTCCTTGAACGTATCATTGGGTATGATTTCTATCGGCTGGTTTTCAAAGTAAAGGCGGGCGGCAATGTCATGAAATGCTCCAAAACCACCCTGAATGGCAATCCGCAATGTTTTGTTTTTCGTCAATGAATCCATAGCAACTATATTTAAAAAAAAATCCCGGATACTGTCCGGGATTATCACAAAACGCCTTCTGCGTGTCCAGATAATCCCGTCACGTTATTCCAAAAAAATAAAAATAAAAACCCGATGTAATTTTCCTCTTCATTCTTCAAGAGCTTTATCAGGCGCAAATATAATATATTGAAGTCAGAATTGCAAAAAATATTTATACTTGTGGTATAACAACCCTATTTAGTATGACACGCAGGGAGCGTTTTGAGAGGTTCATTGCCTATTTTTCGGAGACAATGCCGGTAGCTGAAACGGAGCTTTTGTATAAGGATCCCTATCAGTTGCTGGTAGCTGTAATCCTTTCGGCCCAATGCACCGACAAAAGAGTTAATTTGATTACCCCTGCGTTTTTCAGGCGTTTCCCCGACGTGTTTGCCCTGGCCAAAGCATCCGAAAAAGAGGTATTTCCCTTCATCAGTACCTGCTCCTACCCCAACAGCAAAGCCAGGTATCTGGTTGGCATGGCCAGAACAGTAGTGGACAATTTCAACGGTACGATACCGGAAGATCCGGATCAACTGCAGAAGATTCCCGGAGTAGGAAGAAAGACAGCGCACGTTATGGCCTCTGTTTTATATAACCGTCCGGTGCTGGCTGTTGACACCCATGTGTTCCGCGTAGCTGCCCGTCTGGGACTTACATACAGGGCAAAGAATCCCCTGCAGACCGAACGGCAGTTAGTGGAGTTCATCCCCGAAGACCTCATTCCCAAAGCCCATCATTGGTTAATACTTCACGGACGGTATATCTGTCAGGCACGAAAGCCCAAATGCCATCAATGCGGACTTACCGATATCTGCAAATATTATAACCGGCAAAATAAACCGGCTTGATAAAGCATACAATCAAGCTCAAAATGTTTTATTATTTTTGACCGCAAAGCGTTTTTCAGTTATGCGTACCATTGCAGGGATTCTGATTATTGCAGGGCTGGCCATGATCCCCTCCTCCTTTTCCCTGAAGCGGATTGACTACAGGGAAAGCCGGAATAAAAATGTGTGCAAGGTTCTGAAAGGAGATGTACTGCTGTACTTTGTTTTTGTTGACAACAAAGAAACTGCGCCCTGGACTGAATTTGATATCCGGACCACCCTTGATTCCATTGCAACGGCAGTAAAGTGGCTGCACAACCAGGCTGCAGCAGCAGGAGTTCCCCTGCGAATAAAAACGGATTATTACATAGGTAAGGAATATTCCACCGTAAGCAGAAATCTGACGTATGGTACGGTAAGCAAAACCATCGAAAAACTGGGGCTCAGAAAAGGGCTGGAAGAGCTAAATACCTGGGGCGACAATGTGGCCAAGAGGGTCGGAAGCGCCTATGTAATGCCTGAAAAAGACGGGATTCCCGAAATCAAAAATCCCAGGAACAAGGAAAGGCTGGTTGCCTTTTTGCGCGACGACCACGCTGTGGAAAGTGTTGCCCTTCTGTTTTTCCTCAATAATTATTTCCGGGTTGATATATCGCTGCAGGTGAACACCTTCGATACAAACGATGTTGAGTTTGGGATAGTCAGTTACAAATACCCTTCGGAAATTGCCCACAATTTTCTGCATCTTTTCGGGGCAGCCGATCTGTATAAAACTCCTTTCCGCAAGAGTGAACGCAAAATCCGGCTGGCCAAGAATGAGTTTCCTGACGATATTATGCAGGATCCTTATGGAAGGAGCATTGAAAGCATGTCCATCGGACCATTAACCCGTTATCTCATTGGATGGACTGATTCGCTCGACCCCGCCTATGCCGATCTGTTAACCGACCGGACATACTGACAACAAAATCCCATTCAATGCATTTATTAAACTTCACGGTACAGGAAAAGGAAGACATCTGGTTAATCCTGCCAGAATAAAGTAAAAGCACAGCTTAATGCACAATTTCTTTGAACAAGCATTTTCAGAAACTTATGATCACTCCGCCTCAATTTTAACCACCTACTATTTTTTTTATTCAAAAAATTTGTACTTTTACTCAACTAAGTCAAACAACGACCTTTAAACCCTAACCCTATGTGGCTGCGAAATATTTCTGTCAAAACCGGTTCCTTTCTCGGCTTGCTGCTCGCACTTGCCATGATGACCGGATGCCGGTCAGAAGGGAGTAAGAATACCAGTAACGAACAAAATACCGTAGATCTTACTGCCGGAGATGAGATATTTGAAGACCTGAACGAAGCGAAAAAAGTCTTTTACTCGCTCCCCTCCCCGCTTGAAACAGCAGTTTTGCTGAAATCAGCCGGAGCCAAGTACAATGAAAGTCTTCTGAACCCCTTATCCAACGCCAATAACTATACTACCAACAGGCAGATGGCGCTGAACCTGGGAATTTTCTCGACCGACCTCAGTTTTGCCAGCCTTTTTGACCAGACGCAGACTTCCATCAATTATATGCAGGCCGCTAAAAAGATGGCCGATGGTCTGGGCATCCTTGATGCCATCGATCAGACCACCATCGATCGCCTGGAAGAAAACGTGAACAACCGGGATGAACTGATGAATATTATCTCCGAAACGCTCATGTCGTCCAATTCCTTCCTGCTGGAAAACGAACGCAAAGCAGTGGCAAGCATCGTACTGGTGGGCGGCTGGGTAGAAGGACTCTATATTGCCACCCAGCTCGTGGGAAAAAGCCCGGTGAAAGAAAATAAACTCGTAGAGAGGATTGTGGAACAAAAGTTCTCGCTCGAAATTGTATTGCGACTTCTTGAAGAAAACAAAGATAACCCTGATGTTGAAAGCATTCTTGAACAAATGAATGATCTGAAAAAAACCTTCGACAAGATTACCATCAAAACCTCTGCCATCACGCCGGTAGAAGATCCCAAAACCAAGGTAACACTCCTCAAATCCAAATCGGAAATTCAGATCACACAGGAAATATTTGACGAACTGCGCGAGAAGGCTAAAAACATCAGAACCAACTTTACATTATAAATACCGCGACGTATGAAAAAAGTCTTACAAGCAACCCTTGCTATAGCAATTCTGGTCATGGTACCCCTCAATGGGAATGCTCAATGTAAAGGATTCGCCAAGAAAATCTGCAAGCTTGAACTTACTCCCTATATTCACGATGGCAATTTCCACGCCGCTGTTCTTGTTGAAGGAGAAGAAGCAGAACTTTACAAAACCTTTTATTCTGACCAGGAATACCGTATTGCCATCTGCGGATCAGATGCACTGCCTCCCATCGAATTCAAAGTAATTGATGCCAACAAAAACGTTCTGTACGACAACAAGAAGAATAACTATGCCAAAACATGGGATTTCAAGCTTGAGTCGAGCCAGCAGCTGAAAATCTATGTAAAGGTGCCTTCCTCAGGGTCAAGCCCTGATGCAATCCAGCAGGGTTGCGTTGCTATTATGTTTGGATTCAAAGAGAAGTAACCTGCTTTAGCTTTTTCCGGAGATATTTCCCTGTATACGATTGTTCACAGGCAGCAACCGTTTCAGGTGTCCCTTCACAAACCACCATTCCTCCCCTGTTGCCGCTTTCCGGGCCAAGATCAATTATCCAGTCAGCACATTTAATGACTTCCATATTGTGTTCTATCACAATGATGGAATTACCATGTTCTATCAGAGCCTGAAAGGCGTCCAGCAGTTTTCTGATATCATGGAAATGAAGGCCGGTAGTAGGTTCATCAAAAATGAAAACAGTACCTCCTTCTGCATTTTCATGGCTCAGAAAGGATGCCAGCTTAACCCTCTGGCTTTCACCGCCGCTGAGGGTACTGGACGACTGTCCCAGCTTAATGTATCCAAGACCCACATCGGCAAGCGGCCGGAGTTTCTCCACAACCCGCCTGCTCATGGTATTCTTCGACTGGCCGAAGAAAGCAATAGCCTCATCAACCGTCATTTCCAGTACATCGTATATGTTAGCTCCCTGGTAAGTTACCTCCAGCACATCTTCCTTAAAACGCTTTCCCTGGCAACTTTCGCAGACAAGGGTCACATCGGCCATAAACTGCATTTCGATGTGGATAACTCCCTCTCCCTGGCATTCTTCGCAGCGCCCTCCTTCCACGTTGAAAGAAAAATGAGAAGGATTCAGCCGGTAATGTTCGGCAACGGGCTGGGCAGCATACAATTTTCTGATTTCGTCCCAGGCCTTGATGTAGGTAACCGGATTGGAGCGGCTTGATCGTCCGATGGGATTCTGGTCAACCATTTCAACCGACCTGATGGCACCGATGTCTCCTTTTATTGTTCCGAACTGACCGGTTTTCTCGGCCGAATCATGGATCATTCTTTTCAGGGCAGGGTACAGAATATCGCATACAAGAGAAGATTTTCCCGAGCCGCTGACGCCGGTTACCACGGTCAGAATGTTTAAAGGAAATCTGACATCGATGTTCTTCAGATTGTTTTCCCTGGCTCCTGTAATTTCGATATAACTATTCCATTTTCTTCTCCTGGCCGGGACGGGAATCTCTTTCCTGCCCGTGAGATAGTCGGCGGTATGGCTGTTCTGACACGTTTCCAGTTCCTTATGGGTTCCGCAGAACATAATTTCTCCTCCCAGTCGCCCGGCACCGGGACCAATATCAACAACGGTGTCGGCGGCCCTGATGATCTCTTCATCATGCTCAACCACCAGAACGGTATTGCCCGAATCACGCAGTTGTTTCAATACATGAATCAGCAGTCCGGTATCACGGGGATGCAGACCGATACTCGGTTCGTCAAGGATGTACAGGGAACCGGTCAGATTGCTTCCCAGCTGGGTAGCCAGACGAATCCGCTGTGATTCCCCTCCGGAAAGAGTTGATGACAAACGGTTCAGGGTTAGATAACCCAGCCCCACCTCTTCAAGGTACTGCAAGCGGCTCATAATTTCTTCGAGCAGCCGGGCGCTGATTTCACGTTCGTGTGCCGACAAACGAAGGGAACGGAAAAAAGTTGTCACTTCATTCAAAGGAAGCCGGACAAGTTCCGGAAGGCTTTTCCCGCCGATTTTTACCCACTCAGCCTGTTTTTTGAGCCGCATGCCTTTGCATTCAGGACATACCGTTCTTCCCCTGTACCTGGAAAGCAATACCCTGTATTGAATTTTGTATTTTTTCTCCTCAACATGCTGAAAAAAGGCATTGATGCCGGGAAAATATTTATTTCCTTCCCACAAAACCCGTTTTTGTTCCTCTGTAAGCTGATAATAGGGTTTATGAATGGGAAAACCGAATTTGTCGGCCTGCATGATCAGCCTTTCTTTCCAACGCTTCATTTTTTCGCCCTTCCAGCAGGCAATCGCATCTTCATATACAGAAAGGCCTTTATCGGGCACAACGAGATTTTCATCAATTCCGATGATGCTTCCATACCCTTCGCATACCGGGCAGGCGCCAACAGGACTATTGAAACTGAACATAAGTTCGGTAGGTTCCTCAAAACTGATTCCATCGGCTTCAAAGCGGTCGGAAAAATGTTCATTGATAGTCTGTTTTCCCTCCTCACCCGACATGATCCAGCACTCACCGTGCCCAAGAGTAAAGGCTGTCTGAACGGAATCACCGTAACGGGTTACTGAATCGGCATCATGCCCTACCACAAAACGGTCGATAACCATGCGTGTGCAGGAAGGCTGAAGCTTCTGCAGGTCTTCTTCTTCCATTTCTTCAATCAGCATGGCTTTGTCGCCGCAGATAAGCCGGGTAATTCCCTGCTGCAGAAGAAGACGGAGCATCTGCGGCAAATCTTTCTGTCCGTATGCTGGCAATGGGCATGCCAGAATCAATCTGGTTCCTTCCGGTTGCTGAAGAATGAAATCAACCACATCGGTAACGGAATGTTTCTTAACCAGCTTCCCGCTCACGGGTGAATAGGTTTTCCCTATCCGGGCATAGAGCAGCTTGAGGTAATCATAAATTTCCGTTGTGGTTCCTACGGTTGATCTTGGATTATGTGCACCCTGCTTCTGGGAAATGGCAATAGCCGGAGGGAGACCCTTGATGACATCCACCTCAGGCTTTTGAATGCGCCCGAGAAACTGGCGGGCATAGGCCGAAAGACTCTCCACATAGCGACGCTGACCTTCGGCATATATCGTATCAAAAGCCAGGGAAGATTTTCCGGAACCCGATAATCCTGTAATAACAATGAGTCTGTCCCGGTCGAGGGTAAGGTTCACCGATTTCAGGTTGTTAACCCTGGCTCCTTTTATAATTATCTTCCCTTCTGACGCAACCTCTGGCATTATTTTTGCATCTTTATTCAAAAATTCGTACCTTTAACAAAAATTAAGATCAGCAAAAGTATACTATTTGAAAGAATAAGTAACTTAGCAAGGTCATAAACGTATAAACTAAAAGAAAAAGGAGGGCTGCCTATCGACTGAATGTTACCCGGACCAATAAACGGGAGGGAATTGTGAAAACAATAACCAATGCAACTGATCAACAGCTGGTTGAGCTGTTCGGGTCAGGTAATATGGCAGCACTTGAAGTTCTGATCAACCGACACCGCAAAAAAGTATATTCCTACATTTTCATGCAGGTGCGCAATCAGGCTCTTGCCGAAGACCTTTTTCAGGAAACCTTTATCAAGGTAATAACTTCCATAAAAACAGACCGCTACCAGGATCACGGCAAATTCCTGTCATGGGTTATCCGAATTGCCCATAACCTGATCATTGATCACTACCGGAAGTCAAAACAGCTCAACACAGTATCAAACGATGACTTTGAAGGGCAATTGTTCAATTCAAGAAAATTTTCGGATGTAACCACTGAAGAAATTCTCATCAGAGACCAGATCCATAACGATGTACGCTCTCTGATCGATTACCTGCCCGAAGATCAGAAACAGGTAGTACTGTTGCGGCATTACGCAGGAATGAGTTTCAAAGAAATAGCCGAAGTCACCAACGTAAGTATCAATACAGCCCTCGGGCGCATGCGGTACGCACTGATTAACCTGCGCAAACTGATCAACGAAAAAAACATCATACTTACTGTATGACTCAGGAAAGGTGGGTATACCATGGAATGAACAGTTACGTGCTTTGCCTCTGGTATCCTGCCGGAAACGATGATTCCTGCCCCTGATGGTTACAAATTTGTGACAGGCAGCTTCGTTTTCCGCACGATTTATCCTTTGGCAACTGCATAAAGAATCGGATAATAATGAGCGGTGGTCAGATTCCAAAGTCTTTTCAGCCTGAAAATTTCTATTTTTTGAGTCAGATCAGTATACTATTCTGACCGATTTCCCGTTATTAAAGTGAACCAACAAATTGTGCCGATGAAACAATGCTCTACTCTGATCATCAAGGTAAATATTAACGGAGAAGACGAAGAAATGACTGCCGGGGATGCTGATGAGATATCGTTGAATTCATTGAACCCGGCCTTTCTCCGGGAAGTGCTTCCGGAATTTGACGTGCGGCAGGCCGTAGTGGAAGACCTCCTCCGTATCGCTCTTGTGCTGAACAAATAGTTCAGAACCTGCGGAAAAATAGAGTGCCAGATACACCCATCATGGCATATACTGCGATGCATGATTTGTCCTGCATGCATCATCTTTTAGTCTGATGAATCCATAATTTATCGGGATCTATCAGTGCTCCGCAATCGCAGCCCCCAATGCATTGATTCGTTCCAATCCCTGCAAGGTAGGCTGCGCCATCAACCTGGCAAAAGTTTCATTTTGAATTTCGGCTGATAATTCCGGATCTTTTTAAATCCGATTATTGACAATTAATTATGTTGTAAAACATTTTTTATTCTGAAATTCTGATATATGTTTGATATCATTTTAATATCAGACATATGAATACCGAAAAATCTTTTCAGCCATGGTCAGGATACCTGGCAGTACTGGTACTTGCTCTGCTTCTGGCAGGGATTATATACTCCGCGGTTCAGGAGATGTTCTGGCCCTTTCTGGCGGCGATGTTTCTTTTTATTCTTATTTCGCCGGGTCTGGTTGTTGTCAACCCGAATGAATCAAGGGTTCTTGTTCTCTTCGGCGACTATCGGGGAACCATTAAAAAGAATGGTTTTTTCTGGGTTAATCCGTTTTTTGTAAAGAAGAAGATCTCGCTGCGTGCCCGGAATTTTGACAGCAAGCCAATCAAGGTTAACGATAAGGTTGGAAATCCTATCATGATCGGACTTGTGCTTGTATGGAAAGTGGAAGACACCTACAAGGCTGCCTTTGCGGTAGATGAGTATGAAAACTTTGTGGTGGTTCAGAGCGAAGCTGCTCTGCGCAAGCTGGCCGGGACCTATCCGTACGACAATTTTGAAGACGAATCGGCAGAAGTGACCCTGCGTTCCGCAGGGGATACAGTAAACCATCAGCTGGAAAAGGAAATAGCAGAAAGGCTTGAAATTGCCGGCATTCATGTTATAGAAGCCCGCATAAACTATATAGCTTATGCTTCCGAAATAGCCGGGGCCATGCTGAGGCGTCAGCAGGCCAGCGCTGTTGTGGCCGCCCGGAGCAAAATTGTGGAAGGTGCAGTGGGAATGGTTGAAATGGCGCTTAATCAGCTGGCCGGGAAAAAAATCGTCGATCTGGATGAGGAAAAGAAGGCGGCCATGGTAAGCAATCTAATGGTAGTTCTTTGTTCGGATGAATCGGCACGACCTGTGGTAAATGCAGGAACTCTGAACCCGTAAGATTTTAAACAGAATGTCGGAAAAGAAAGCATTTGTACTGCGCATTGATGCACGGAAGCTGGCGGCAATTGAAAAGTGGGCCGCTGATGAATTCCGGAGCACCAACGGGCAGATTGAGTGGATTCTTGATCAGGCTTTGAAAAAAGCAGGGCGCTGGAAACCGAAAGAAAACGATGAACAATAAAACCGACTTCATTCTACTGGCTAACAACTCCTGTACAATATACCAAAGAGGATGTAACCCACCGTGCGCCTTTCATTATGCGCAATGTGCCGCAAGGTCCGCTTTCACTGCGCTTCAGCAGGGCGCGGAATAAACAGAAAGAAAGATATTCACCAAACCATTACCAAAATGAAGTCACCTGTTTCCTATGAATGTCCCAAATGTTCAGGCCGATTTTATGAACTCAGGGAAATCAGCACAACCGGAAAATTCTGGACCAGAATTTTTAATCTGCAGGTAAACAAATTTACCGCAGTTATTTGCAAAAAGTGCCGGTATACGGAGCTATACCATAGTCCTGTCAGCAAATTTGGTCAGGTAGTGGATTTTGTTGCCGGCAGTTGAACGAATCGAAATATACAACAAGAAGCAATTCCGGCTGTTTCGGCACGCAGCGTTGCTGGTCCCAGACTAACCGGAAGGAAATGGTTCTCGAGGGCATACCTGACTTCTGATGGAGTAAAGTCACCCTCCGGTCCGATCAGTATGACGGTATCTTTTCCGGCCTCCATAAGGGTAACCAGCTCTTCTTTTGCCTCCTCCATGCAGTGGGCAATAAACCGCTGTGAAGGCGCAGTCTGACGGAAGAATTCCATAAAAGGCACCGGATCGTTTAGCCTGGGCAGCCATGATCTTCCTGATTGTTTCATAGCTGAAATGATGATCTTCTGCATACGGTCGGTTCTTACCCCCGGACGAACCGTTCGTTCACATAAAACCGGAGTGATGACAGCAACACCCAGTTCGGTAGCCTTTTCCAGAAACCACTCAAACCGTTCCTGCTGTTGCAGAGGAGAAATGGCAATATGGAGCATGGGACCGGATGGGTGGGTTTCGGTATGCTGATCTATGACACGAAAAGCACAATGCTGAACTGCATCGTCCGATATTTCAGCTTTTGCAAACGTACCACAGCCGTCGGTAATGCCAATTATATCGCCTCTTCGCAGACGAAGCGATTTTATTCCGTGCCGGGCTTCCGGTTCAGGCAGGATTGCCGGTCCGGTTATCAGATCAGGATAATAAAAAACATGCATAAAACCAATTGAAGGTTGCAGTTATTGATGCGCGTAAAGGTACATTCAATTAGTGAAACTCTGAAAAACCAAAATAATTCATAATTTCATCACTGTGTAAACAACGCCTTCCTTCTGGAAAACAAATTTTATGAAGCGAATTGGTATTATTTCCGACACCCACGGGCACCTGCATCCCCGGGTCAGAGAATTCCTCCAGATAACAGAAGAAATCTGGCATGCCGGTGATATCGGATCGGCTGCGCTGGCGGACGATCTGGAAAAATTCAAACCACTGAGAGCAGTGTACGGAAATATAGATGATCATAACCTGCGCCTGCGATATAAAGAATTCAGCGTTTTTCAGGAAGAAGGTTTCACCATATTGCTGCAGCACATCGGAGGCTATCCGGGCCGATATACATCTGAAATGAAGGAGCGGATCGGACTGTATCATCCGGGCATCGTTGTATGCGGACATTCCCATATTCTGAAAATACAGTTCGATAAACAAAACAACCATTTGCACATTAATCCCGGAGCAGCCGGGATTTACGGAATGCACCGCTTCATTACCGCCGTCAGGCTTGTACTTGATCATTCCAATATTTCGGATGTTGAAGTGCTGGAAATTCCGAGAACGAAAAATTCCATTCAGGGAAAAAAGCGGGACGATTTATTCTGATGGGGTAGCGGCCTTTCTCTCTTCGAGCACATCCTCATAATGGCGTAAAAACTGACTGATCTTGGTATCGCTTGCCACCATATAAATGTAACCCGGCATTCCTTTTCTTGGCGGCTTCACCTGGCGCTGCTCCGGTTTAAGTACACGCAGCAGGTTATTGAAGTCGCGGTTCGAGGAAATGGCCTGCATAACCTCCCTTGTGTAACCAAAATAGTACCAGGTATTGTCATCAGCCTTCAGAAAGATATCGCAAATGTCGCCGGTCCTTTTTCGGTAAAGTTCGACATATCCTTCGACGTATTTATTGATTTCCCAACCGTTGATATTGCGCACACCGATGAGTCCGTAACTTTGGTACGAATTGGATTGATTGTTCCATAGCAGGTGAACATCGCCCAGCACCATGGTTTTTGCCAGTTCCACCGGTAAGGATCGCACCTGGCCATAGAGAACAATCTCATCGTAGAACTTTTTGGTTTTCTCCTCTCCTATTAATTCTGTGATATTTTTTCGTATTGCCGGATCACCAAGACTGATGTTTCCTTTTCCGGGAAGGCTGTCAAAATCGGTTGCAGCGAGTTGCAAAGCCTTGTCCAGAAAAGGAAAATCAACAATCAGAGTGAGATTCAGATAAGGCATATTGGCCGCAAGGTTATGAAAAACCTTGCCGGCAGCTTGCAATTGCATCTGTCCTAAATCAATATTCAGATTTATTTTCCCTTCACCGTGAAAGCGGCATGTATTGCGGTTCAGTGCTATCAGGTTTCCCGGAGAAGCAGGATCCTTCATCCTGGCAAGGGAACCCACAAGGTAGGTAGAAGAGTCCTTCGCAAAGTACAGATATCCTTCGGAGGTTGATATATAACTGTCCTTATAGTTCTTTCTTGGCTGGAAGAAGGCTGAATATACATGAACCGAGTCGTTGTCCATCAACATGCCTGCATACAGATTGTTTCTGTTCACGTCCATTGGCTGGGCTGAAACAGGAATCAGAATGCTGTCGGGGTTGATCCGGGTTTCAAAAGCAACCCATCTCCGGGATAAGGGTTCGCAGGCATAGTTGAGCATAACTGCTCCTCTGAAATTGAGAAGCCTGTCGCGGGCATTCAGCATAACCCGACCCTGGTAGGCATAGTTCGGGCTCAAAGTAAACTGATCCGTTTCAGCAATCTCACCCCGGGCTATTGTCTGGATGGAGTCGTCAACTGAAATCTCAGTCAGATGAATCCTCTGAACGGATTTATTTTCGTCAACATAGTCGTACCAACCGTTTCCGGAATATTTGTACCGGCTGGCAATTTTGACCTTTGCTGTATGGATCCTGTGAAATTTGGTTTTTGCATCGGCAATGATCACGGAACTATCCATGGGAAGCATATCGGCTTTTTCGGCCACAGAAAGGAATTCATGAGCGGGATAAACAAGCGCATCAGCCACACGCACAAAGCGCACTCCCGTGGCATGCAACACATTGGAATTGTAATCGTATGTGGCTTTAGGAGAGATAAAACTCAAAGAATCCTGATCTTTCCTTACTGAAATATACCTTGCTCCCGTGAGGGTAAAATCAACCGAGTCAATCACATTTTTGTAAGGCGCTGGTACCTGTTTGGTGTTAAATGGTTTGGCCGACAGAAGATCGATCTTCTGTTGATCCATAAACCACACCATCTGGTCGATATAACTGATGTACTGATTTTCCGGGAGGGTAGTAAGGGTATAGTCGGAATTTGAACTGAAAGTACCCTGCCGTTTGGCGAAGTCAATTTCGGTTCGCAGGTTTTGCGCCAGCAAAGTATATACTGAGGGTTTGGCCGACCGCAGGCTGAAGGAAGCCGTATCGGCCAGAAAACGGTCTGATCTGAATGCGTAACGATCGGAGACAAGAACCGCTGATGTCAGGTCAACCGTTCCGTTTCCCGAAAGTCCCGATGGTGCAAGTTTCAGATTTCCTGCCAGGGTTGCCTGCTGACCGTACATGGTAAAGGGAGTTTTCCCCTGGTAAGCAAACAACTGATCATGATATGGTTCCCAGTGGACGGTAAGATCGTTACCCGCAGTTTCAGGAAATGATCCTCCGTCGGGTTGCTTTCTGACAGAAAATCTTTTTGCCTTTGCATTCAGGGAATCGGGGTAAAAAAACATTGCCTCTGATTCGGTTGTTGACGTGAGATAATCAAATGAACCGTTTCCTGTAAGCCCTTTGTTGCTCAGGTTTGCCTGACGGTAAAAACGTCCTTTCCCCAGGTAAATGGGCAATCCTTCAGCCGGGGCAATAATATCGAACCCCAGCGAATAATCGGGCTGAAGCACCAGCGTTTGTTCCATTTCAGGGAAAATACCCGCCGATACAAACTTTCCCCTGAATCGCATATCGTTTTTGCTGAAACGGTCGAGGCTGTCAATTACAAAAGGGAATACCTGAAAATAAAACTTATCGCGGGCGTAAACGCCCTTCTGAATATCAGGATTGTCAAAATAAACATAGGAATTTTCCCTGCTCTGAAAAACAGGATATTGTTTCAGCCCTTTCACTCCTGATTTATTGGAAGGATCATCAATCAGGAGATCGCCGGTGAGGTTCTGAATAATGTTCTTTACACCGGCCAGTTTAGCAAAACCGAAATTGTCCTGTTCGTCGGTCTGCACACGTATGCTTAAGGAATCAACCTTCTGAAGATTGATTTTGAACTGTTCGTAATCGAAAAAGAAATTACTGCCGTAAAAGGTAAACAACCCGGCGTCAATGCGCCCGCTGAACTGAAAGCTCCTGTTCTTCTTCATTATAATCGAACCCTGATAAGGCGAAATGAAAACGTTCTGTGAATCGGAGAGAGCGATTGAAGGTATTCCATTGATTGTGAGGTCGAAAGTCTGAAGATTGAGCCGGGCATTTTCCAGAGGAGCTTCCGTGCGCGAGCGAAGATCAATTACATCATAGTCAATTTTTCCAAGACTGGCCTGGATAAAATTGTTCAGTTTAGGTTTCACCTTCACCATTCCATCCTCGGGATTATAAAAGAGGAACCCCATTGATGCAAGGCGAAACATCATTTTCTGGGTCTGGTCAGGAGAGAGGCGAAGGTAGGAAGCAAGATCATTGATCGGGAATTCGGATGACTGAAAGTAACGCACAAAGTTGCGCACGGCCACCAGAGGGTGAATGGGATCTACCCCCTGCAAGGCGTCGTACTGGCGTCCATTAAAGAAATTTACGCTCTGGAAAGAGGCATTGCCGATGGAAGCCCCCCTGTTCATGGTAAAAAGAATTTCTTTTGCCCCCAGTTTGTAGTACATCTGGTCAAAAAGCATATCGAGCTGATGATAGCTGTTGAACCAGGGACTCTGACTTCCGATATCGTCGGAGCGGGTAACGGAAATTTCGCGGGTTGGATGCAGGTAACTGAAATTCATATTTCCGTGATAAAGAGAGTCCCTGTTGATGATAACAAGAACTGCGGCATTTCTGCTGATTATCTGTTCTTTACGGAAGGCTATATAATTTGAGCGCACCACCATGAACAACGTATCATTCCGGGAAACTTTCAGTGTAGCCTCCTGCACATTGTTGCCGGAGCCAACCAACCTTGCACCGCGCATAGAAAGCCCTCCTGAGAAATCAAATCCGGGGAAAATGCTCCTTATCACAAAAGTTTTTTCGTAGGAGTCGAAAACCGGATAGGTTGCCATTTCAGGTGATGTATTCTTTTTAACCTGATCGGTAAGAACACCCGGGAGAGGAAAATGAAAGAACTGTTTGTGGACAAGCTTTGCTGAATCGGTTCTGTATCCCGGTTTGGTAAGATCCAGTGTATAGGTTCCCAATTCAGCATAAACCGAATCTCTGGGATATCCTGCCCTTTCCCAGGTAACCAATCCCCCGTCACCATACCATTTTTGTTCCACCGGATTATAAATCCCGCGGGTATTTTCTATGACAATGCTGTCGCGCACCGAAAGGCACACCAGCCGTGTAGTTCCGAGCCTGATATGAAAGGAGCCGGGAACAAAATCAAGCAAGGTGGAATCTGCTTTCCATATCAGTGCCGTTGAAGAAAACAACTCCCCTCTCTTTATCAATCCATCCGTATTTTCGAGAAAATACGTAAGCCGCGAAGCAGGAAGCTTCTTTTCGGCCAGCAATGCCTCGAGCTGCGATTTCCATCCTTCAAAATGAACCTGCCTCGACGGATCGGTTCGGAACATCTGAATCATCTGAAGATATTTCATCAGATGGTTGAGCCTTGCATTTTGCCTCAGCATTCCGTTCAAATGCCCGATCACAGTCAGTTTTTGATTTTCTTCAAAAAGAGTATCTGTGGTCCAGGTGATTAAAAACTGGTCAACAAAATGTTTCTGTTCATCCGACAAAGAACCTTTGAAATATGTCTGCAGTTCCTCCGGAAATTTTTCAGGTGCAGGACTGAATTCCCTGGGCTTCTGCCCCAGGACTATGGCCGACAGCAACAGTCCTGAAAAAACCAGCAACAACCGGAACTTCTGCATAGGTATCAGATTTGGTTTTTTTTTCGGAAGTACAATGCTGCCCATCCTTCCCTTGCCGACATGTGGCTAAGTTCAAGGAAATTTTTTTCAGCCATTTTACTGATTTCCTCTGCGTCTTCTCTGAAAAAACCGCTGCATAAAAGAGAACCGCCTTCTTTCATATGATGGGCATAGTGCGGCATTTCGCTCAGCAGAACATTTTTATTGATATTGGCCAGAATGCCGTCAAAGCCGGTTTCGGAAATTTCCTTTACAGAACCATGAATAAGCTTGACATTGGAGATTTTGTTGCGCCGGAAATTTTCTGCAGCATTATCCACGGCATGTTTGTCTACATCGCACGCAAACACAAGGGAAGCTCCCCGCATGGAAGCAAGGACTGAAAGCACTCCTGTACCAGTTCCGGCGTCCAGTATCTTCGTTCCGGCCACTTCCGTTTTGAGCAATTCTTCCAGCATCAGAAAGGTAGTTGCGTGATGACCGGTACCAAATGCCATCTTTGGCTCAATGATTATATCGTACGTGCAGTCAACCGGAAAATGATGAAAAGGTGCCCGAATCCGGCAGTCCTGATTAATGACCACCGGCGGAAAGTTTTTTTCCCATTCGGCATTCCAGTTTACCTCCGGCACAGATTCAATCTCCAGGCTGAAAAAGCTGTCCTCACGAAAAAACGGACTCAGAACTTCGCGCAATGTTTTTTCTGAAAAAGCTTCAGCCCGGAACCAGCCATCAATCGTATGCGCTGACTCTTCTATTCCTTCACAGCCAATGAATGACAGGGCAGCAATGATCCTGTCAGTAAAAGAACTGTCGTCTGAACGGAATTGTATGCCCGCTTTGATGTACATTCGCCAGTCTCCTGTTTCTAAGAGCCTTTGTTTCTGTACTATATTCCTTGGTCTGCGTAGTGCGAAAAAAGGAAGACAGAGAAAGAACCCTGCCTTCCCTGTTCGTTCCATTAAAAAGCTTTTGCAATGCCAATAAAATCATCGGCTTTAAGTGAAGCACCGCCGATCAGCCCGCCGTCAACATCGGGATTGGCAAACAGTTCACCGGCATTGGAAGGCTTGCAGCTTCCGCCGTACAGTATCGATGTATTGTTTGCCACGGTTTCGCCGTATTTGCGGGCAATCAGTGAACGAATATACTGATGCATTTCCTGTGCCTGGGCAGGGGTTGCATTTACTCCTGTTCCGATAGCCCATACCGGTTCATATGCAATAATTACTTTGCCGAATTCATCGGGGGAGAGATTGAAAAGGCCTTCCTCGAGTTGTTCCTTTACTACATCAAAGTGTTTTCCTTTTTCACGTTCACTCAGTACTTCCCCGCAGCAGAAGATGGGATTCAGATGATTCTGCAATGCCAGCCTTACTTTTTTATTAATAATGCTGTTGGTTTCGCCGTAATAGCTTCTTCTTTCGGAATGTCCGATAATGACATACTGAACTTCTGCCGATGCCAGCATGGAAGCAGAGACTTCTCCGGTAAATGCACCCGACGCCTCGGATGCACAGTTCTGGGCTCCCAGTTTCACCCTGCCGAGCAGTTTTTTAACCTCAGTTAAATGAATAAAAGGAGGGGCAATGATGAGTTCCACTTCACCGGGTACACCGGAGGCCATTTTTTCAACTTCCTGAGCGAGGGCAATTCCTTCCTGCAAGGTTTTGTTCATTTTCCAGTTTCCTGCAACAATCTTTTTTCTCATATCAAAATGTTTTATCTGTAAAACAAAAAATAACTGATCCGGAGGCAGAAATCATTCTGTGCCGGAAATGTTCAAATTTATGATAAAAACCTGTTAACCCAAAGCAGAAAGGTAACAACAAAGCCATATCAGCTTTGCTTCAGCCTGATACGCGGATCAGCCCACATATACGCCAGGTCGGTGAGGATATTAATCAAAACAAAAAGGGAAGCAATGATTAATACAACGCCCATGACAACCGGAAGATCATAGTTGTTGAGGGCTTCCACCAGCAGATTTCCCAATCCTTTCCAGCCAAAAATATACTCCACAAAAACGACTCCCGCCAGCATGGAAGCGAACCAACCGGAAACCGAGGTAATAACAGGATTCAATGCATTCCGGAAGGCATGCACCATGACAATCCGCGATCGTGAAAGCCCTTTGGCGCGGGCAGTGCGTATATAATCTTCCGCCATCACTTCCGACATTGCCCCTCGCATCATCTGAACAATAACTGACAAGGGCCTGATACCCAGTGTAAGTGCCGGAAGAATAATGTTTTTCAGTACCAGTTTCACGCCGTCGCCCGTATCACTGATTTCGAACAGGTTTCCTGTGAGGTTCAGTCCCGTAATATCACCCAGTACAAAGGCAAACAGCCAGCCGATGAGAATGGCGGCAAAAAAGGAAGGCAGGGAAATGCCAAGTGCCGTAAAAAAAAGGATAAAGCGGTCGACAAAGGAATTCTTTGCCAATGAAGCCAGCAATCCCAGCAAAATGCCCAAAAAGGAGGCAAACAGTATTGCCACTGTTGCCAGTACAATGGTATTGGGCAAGGTTTTTCTGATCATAAGGCTGACGTCACTGCGCGACTGATAGGACCTCCGCAGATATGGGTATTTTAAAACCAGTACACCATTGCCCGAAAAAGAAACGAGCCGGATAAAGGGAGCGTAGAGCGATGAATCGAGGTACCAGGGAGATTCCCGAGACACGGAATTATGATATGATACGGGTGACAGGTCATTCAGGTACTTCAGGTATCTGACGCCGACCGGCAGGTTGGTTCCCAGATCGGCCCGTATCATTTCGAGCGAAGCGCTGTCGGTTCTTTGCCCCATAACCATGCGGGCAGGATCGCCCGGAATGATCTGAAAAAGGACAAAAATCAGGGTAATTACTCCCCACAGAACAGGAATAGCCTGCAAAAAACGCTGTATAACAAAACGAACCATCTTTTTACAAGCTTTGCCAGGGTGAACTAACAATGACTACGATGCCAACCTGCCAGTCACCATGGGCTGCACCATTAATCACGCCGGTCAAAATTCAGCTGAAGAATTTTAATTACGGCCAGGGTAAGAAGCAGGGTGAGGATCAGTATGGTTTTGGTTAATGATTCTCGTTTTTCCCTGTAATACGTCACAGCATACCCGAGAATATCGTTTTTCAGCCGTTCAGCCTCCGGAAATTCCCGGTAACTCCATTTTGCAACTATCGTTCCGTCCTTTATAAGCATAAGGCCAGGGTTACTGCGGATCATGGTTTGCAGGGTCGTTTCGTCAGCATGATAAAAGGGGAACCCGGGATTGTTCTTTTCGGTAAACTGTCTGATCTCCGATATAGGAGAAGCTGTAAGCGCATAAAAGGAGCAGTTACCGCCATTGCAGAAATCGGCTAAAGCTTTTGCCTTGAGTATTCCGGCCACATTTGCCTTCTGCACATTGGGCGATATGAGCAGAAATACGTATTTTGTGTCATAAAGTATCCGATCAGTTATGTCATTTCCGTCCGGGTCAGTGAAACGGAAATCGTGAATGGGAGGCTCATACCCTTTTTTAATAAGGATGGTTTTTGTATCAACCCATTTCCAGGTTGAGTCCTGCCATGGGTAATTTTCCAGGGTAAATTCTTTTGTTACGCCATCCTTCTGGTAATACAATATGGTTTCGTATTCGTCCTGAGGGGCTCCTTCAGGAATTTCCATGGCCCTGGGAATGTTGGTTCCCGTCCGGTAAGGAAGAAAATCAATAACAGGAAGATAAAAGTAACAGTACCTTATAACCAGCAATATTCCAATATAAAGAATTCCCAGGGTAACCCATTCTCCGAAAGGCTTATAGCGCACGGGAAATTTGTTCCTCGAAAGGAACACCATCATTACCGGCACCATAAGAACCACATTTTTAAGAAAGGTTTGCCCGTTGGTGAGTTTGATGGCATCGCCGAAACACCCGCAATCTGATACAGGGTTGGTCAGAGCGAGGATCAGGGTGAGAATGGTAAAAAACGACATAAAAAGAAACACCGCCCAGGAAGCAATTTTCATTCTCAGCCCCAGCAAAAGGGCAATACCTATAATAAATTCGGCCGACGCCAGAAGAACGGAAAACAGGAGGGAGAAATTCCCTAAAAAGCCAAGATGAAAGGCAGAAAAATACTCGCTGAATTTGATCGCAGAGCCCATGGGATCAATGCCCTTCACAAATCCGGAAAAAATAAACACAAGGCCCAGCAGAATGCGACAAATGAATCGGAGTGCTCGCATAGGACTATTTTTCAATTAAAATTTTTTGATTAACAAGCAATTGCAAAAGATCAGCAAATATTTCATCCGGGAGTTTCATTCTTCCCGATGCATCGGCACAGTTCAAAACAACGAAGGAGGGGTCAGAAGAGGCCTGCCGCAGATAAACATCTCCTACCCTGCGCTGAAATTCAAGGTCGGCTTCATGAATATCTTCTCCTCCCTTAAGATACGCCCTGTCTTTGCCGTTGCGGGTTCCGGCAAGATTTCCCTCAATAAAATCAAAAGGTACATTCAGATACACTACCCGGTCAGGCACAGGAATTTTCCAGTATTCATATTCCAGTTTTCTGATCCAATCACTTAGCTGCCGTTGTTCTTCATGCGAAGGGATCTTGGCACACTGGTAAGCTATGTTGGAATGCATATAGCGGTCGGCCAGAACCAGATATCCCTTTCCAAGCCATTCATTGATTTGTCCGGAGGCATTGTACCGGTCGCCGGCATATAGCATAGCTACCAGCTTGGGATGCACTTCGTGAAGGGATCCAAGGTCTCCCCTCAGAAACATTGCTATCAGTTCTCCGAAATACGGACTTTCAGTGCGCGGGAAGTGGAGAAAACGGTAAGCAATATTTTTTGCCTCAAAATACTCCCTGAGCAATTGCACCTGCGTTGATTTGCCTGAACCATCGAGGCCTTCAATAACCAGGAACTTCCCTTTCCTTGCTGATCCTGTATTCATTCACTGAATAAATTGTATTTTTGGAGTCGAAAACATATGATGGCGCATAAAAATACATTTTTTCCGGTAAAAAAGACCTGTAATTTCAGAGGAAAACTCGTCCATATTGATTCTCCCCTGATTATGGGAATCATTAACCTTACCCCTGATTCCTTTTATCAGGGAAGCCGTGTAAACAGCCACGAAGAGCTCATCCTGCGTGCCGAAACCATGCTAAAGGAAGGAGCGCATATTCTGGACATCGGAGCCTGTTCAACAAGGCCCGGCGCTGAGCAACCCGACGAAGACACAGAGCGCCGGAGACTCTTCCCTGCCCTTCAGGTTCTGAGAAAAAACTTTCCCGATGCCGTGCTTTCGGTTGACACATGGAGGGCCTCCATCGCAAAGGAAGCGGTTTATGAATATGGAGTGGACATGATCAATGATATTTCGGCTGGAAATATGGACCCCGACATGTTTCAAACGGTTGCCGAATGCAAGGTCCCTTATCTTTTGATGCATATGCAGGGCACTCCGCAAACAATGCAGAAAAATCCTGTTTATCAGGACGTGGTGCAGGATATATTGTCCTTTTTTGCCCTGAAGACGGAAGAGCTTGTCAGAAAATACCATGTTCATGATATTTTTGTTGATCCGGGATTTGGTTTTGGAAAAACCCTTGAGCACAATTATATTTTGCTGGAAAATCTTGATGCATTCAGAATTCTTGGGTTTCCCGTGGTAGCGGGAATTTCCCGCAAGAGCATGATCCACAGAATTCTCGCGTGCACCCCCGAAGAAGCTCTTAACGGAACCACCGTTCTGCATACCATTGCCCTCCTCAGAGGTGCTTCGGTATTGAGGGTCCATGATGTAAAACCAGCTTCCGAAGCCATCCGCCTTGTGAGTTTTCTCAACAAAGCAAATACGGATCAGAAAGGGAAATAATACATTTAAGTGCGCACCAAATGATGGAAAATTTGATTTCACCGTTCTTTATTACGGTTCGTGTCCTTGATATCATTGACATCCTGCTCGTTGCCTTTCTTATGTACCAGTTGTACCATCTTATGAAAGGAACTGTGGCCATAAATATATTCGTGGCAATTTTCGTACTCTATCTTTTCTGGCTGGTTGTCAAGGCGCTGAATATGCAGCTTATGAGCACCCTGCTCGGGCAGGTAATGGGAGTTGGCGTAATTGCGCTCATCATTGTGTTTCAGCAGGAAATACGAAGGTTTCTCCTGATGATCGGAACACGATACATGACACGGCGCTTTAGCCTGGAAAACCTTTTTTCGTGGAACATTGAGGCAGCGCATAAAGTCCAGATCAAAGCAATCGTCAATGCCTGCATAGCACTTTCAGAAACACGCACAGGTGCTTTGATTGCCATCACGCGGAATTCGTCTCTTCAGACGTATGCAGAAACAGGAGAAATTATCAATGCCAATACTACTGAAAGACTGATTGAGAGCATTTTCTTTAAGAACAATCCCCTGCATGACGGCGGACTGATCATAGCAGAAGATAAGATATATTCTGCGGGATGTATTTTCCCTCTTACAGAAAATCCTGATGTTCCGGCACACCTGGGTCTTCGTCACCGCGCCGCACTGGGACTTTCGGAACAAACGGATGCCTTTGTTATCGTGGTCTCAGAAGAAACCGGAAGTATTTCCTTTGCAATGAACGGAGAACTGAAGGAAAATGTTGATCCAAAAGATCTGACCAACCGGCTTAACGTATTATTCGGATAGTTTTCCTTCATCGCGTTTTTTTTCACCAAACAGGAAAGTGGCCCTGGGTTCTTCCTTCCTCACCAACCGCCGGATATTGGTTCTGTGGGTATAAAGCAGCAGAATCGCCACGGCAACAGAAAAAATTTTCAGCGAAAGCGGTGAGTGCGGGTAAAACAGGAAGAGAAAAACCGGAAAAGAAATTCCGGCCACCATGGAGCTTACCGACACAATTTTAACCATCAGCAGAACTACCAGGAACACTCCGATGGCCATCAGGGTAATAGCAGGATGAACAGCAAGGATAACACCGAACAGTGTGGCTACGCCCTTCCCTCCTCTGAAACCCGCAAATACAGGGTAGATATGGCCAAGAACAGCAAAAGCTCCCAGAATAAGCTGTAGTACAACAATATCAGGGAATATTTCCAGAAAACCGGAATGGATAAAAGAAAGCTGAACCGCAAGAAACCCTTTGGCAATGTCAATGATGACCACCGGGATGCCCAACGCCACCCCAAGGACTCTCATTGTATTGGTGGCTCCGGCATTTCCACTGCCGTAATCCCTTACATCAATACCTCTGAACCATTTGCCTATCCATACGGAAGTTGGAATAGACCCCAGCAGATAAGCTACAATAAATGCTATAACCAACAGAAAGACCACCATAAACGGAAACAGTTACCACTTTAAAAAATCACTCCTTTCAATCCATTTCGGGCCCGCCTTTGATTACTTTTTGGGCTTCAGGAGTGTCAGCAAAATTAGCAAAATTTGCCATGAAACTTCGGGCCAATTGTTCTGCTGTTTCGTGCCATTTTTGCTTATCCTCCCAGGCATTTCGCGGATCAAGAATGGCCGGATCAATGCCGGGCAGCTGCGCCGGTATTTCCAGTCCAAAAACAGGAAGCCGGTGCAAAGGTACCTTATCAAGTGTCCCGTTCAATATAGCCGTAATGATTTTGCGGGTTACGGTGATGTCCATCCGGTGTCCGGTTCCGTAAGAGCCTCCTGTCCAACCAGTATTTACAAGGTAGGCCCTGGCACCATGTTGTTTCATCTTTTCCGTCAGCTGACGGGCATAAACCGACGGATGAAGCATCAGAAAAGCCTGACCGAAACAGGCAGAAAAGGTTGGCTGTGGTTCAACAATACCCCGCTCTGTTCCGGCAAGTTTTGAGGTATAGCCGCTCAGGAAATAGTAGGCGGTCTGTTCTTCGTTCAGCAAGGCCACGGGAGGAAGCACGCCAAAAGCATCGGCCGTGAGAAAAATCACCTTCTGCGGATGCCCTGCCCGTGAAAAAGGTTTAACAATGTTGGGAATATGATAAATCGGATAAGAAACACGTGTGTTCTCCGTTTTGGCGGCAGAGGAAAAATCTACTTCTCCGGTTTTCTCATCAATGACGACATTTTCCAGCAGGGCATCACGACGAATAGCCCTGTAAATATCAGGTTCTTTCGAAGGATCAAGGTTGATACATTTTGCATAGCACCCTCCTTCCAGGTTGAAGATTCCTTCATCATCCCAGCCATGCTCGTCATCTCCTATCAGAAGCCGGTCAGGGTCGGCTGAAAGCGTTGTCTTGCCCGTTCCTGACAAACCAAAGAAAATAGCCACATCACCCTGTTTGCCCATGTTGGCCGAACAATGCATGCTGGCAATTCCCTGAAGAGGCAGAAAATAATTCATTACGGAAAAAATTCCCTTTTTCATTTCTCCGCCATACCAGGTGCCACCAATAAGAGCCATCCGCTCGGTAAGATGGAATGCCACATAAACATCGCTGTTCATTTGAAACTCCTTGTACCGGTCGTTGCGACATTTTGACGCCATCAGAACCACAAAATCGGGTTGGAATTCTTTTAGTTCGTCAGGTTCCGGCCTGATAAACATATTTTTAACAAAATGTGCCTGCCAGGCAACTTCCGTAATAAACCGTACTGAAAGCCGTGTTTTCTTATTGGCTCCGGCAAAGCAATCAACCACAAAAAGATTTTTGCCCGAAAGCTGACGTGCGCTTATTTTCTTCAGGTATTCCCATGCTTCCTGAGTAATTGGCTTATTATCAGAACCTTTCTTTTCCTTCGCATACCACCACACGTTTTGTTCAGTCTGTGGTTCCTTCACAACATATTTGTCCTTTGGGGAGCGGCCTGTAAATTCCCCTGTATCAACAGCAACAGCACCCAGACTGGTTATATATCCCTTTTCCCAACCCGTGAGGGAAGGATCCGTCTCGAAGCGGAAAAGATCCTCATAGGAAAGATTGTAATAAATCTTACCAGCCGATTGAATTCCATAAACTGACAGATCGATCATACACCCGAAATTTTTAGTACAATATTAATTCCATTCTGCATAACAAAAAAAGAATAAAGTTCTTTATTTTCAAAATCTAAATTGAAAAAATACTCATACAAATTTCATAAATATGCATTTTCTGTTTTTGCTTACCGGCGGGCAATACAAAATGTTCTTATCAACTTCAAATAGCCCGTATGACGAATCTTCTAAGGGGCGATACAAAAGGCCGTGTTCACCTGATTCATCGTAACAAACCTGATGCCTGAGCTAACACCAGCGCACTACATATCAGGTTGCCTGCGCTCCCAACGCACAATCCGGGATAAAAAAATCAGGCGGTTCAAACGAACCGCCTGATGGATGTATGAACCTTTATGGAAGGTTTATTTGGAATGTTTGATGGCCGCCTGGGCAGCAGCAAGGCGCGCGATAGGTACACGGAAAGGTGAACAACTTACGTAGGTTAAACCAATCATATGGCAGAATTCCACCGAATTGGGTTCACCGCCGTGTTCACCGCAGATACCGAGTTTAATATCGGGTCTCTTCGAGCGACCCCGTTCGCAGGCAATCTTCATAAGTTCACCAACGCTGTCGCGGTCAATCTGCTGGAACGGGTCAAAAGGCAGGATCTTGCCCTCAAGATAATGCGGCAGGAAAGAGCCGATATCATCTCTTGAGAATCCATACGTCATCTGAGTGAGGTCATTGGTCCCGAAGGAGAAAAATTCGGCATATTCGGCCATCTTGTCGGCTGTAATGGCAGCTCTCGGAATTTCAATCATGGTACCAACCATATAAGGAATTTCCTTCAGACCGAATTTCTGGCAAACTTCGGCATACACTTTCTGAATGATCTCATACTGATGTTTCAGCTCAGTATTCACGCAGGTAACGGGAATCATAATTTCCGGATGCGCTTTCTTACCTTCCTTGATCAGTTCAGCAGCTGCTTCGAAAATAGCTCTAACCTGCATTTCGGTAACTTCCGGATAGGTAATTCCGAGGCGCACTCCGCGATGTCCCATCATGGGGTTATTTTCATGAAGGAGATCAGCACGCTTGTTGAATTCTTCCAGAGAGATGTTCAGGCTCTTTGCCAGCTTCTCTCTTTCATCCTGACGGTTGGGAACAAACTCATGCAGCGGCGGGTCAAGGGTACGGAATGTAACAGGAAGTCCATCCATCACAGCCATCGTAGCTTTCACATCTTCCTTAACGTGCGGGAAGAGTTCATCCAGAGCAGCCCTGCGTTCCTTTTCGGTTTTCGAAATAATCATTTTCCGGAGCTTGAACAGGGGCTGTTCGCTGTTCTTCCCGTAAAACATATGTTCGGTACGGAACAGTCCGATTCCTTCTGCACCAAACTCACGGGCTTTGGCAGCATCTTCAGGGGTGTCGGCATTGGTGCGAACCTTCAGTTTCCTGTATTTATCAACAATCTTCATAAACTCAACAAAGTCTTTGTTTTCTGAAGCATCAACCATCGGGAGTTTCCCTTCATAAACAAGACCTTTGGTTCCGTTGAGTGAAACCCAATCACCCTCCTTGAGGGTTTTATTACCCATGGAGACGGTTTTCTGGGCGAAATTGATTTTTACATCAGCAGCTCCTACGATACAGCATTTACCCCATCCACGGGCTACCAGAGCAGCGTGGCTGGTCATCCCTCCACGGGCTGTAAGAACAGCCTGGGCTGCACGCATTCCTTCAATATCTTCGGGATTGGTTTCTTCGCGGATCAGAATCACCTTTTTCCCTTCTTTTGCCCAGTTAACAGCATCATTGGCCGTAAAGACAATCTGGCCGGCAGCACCACCCGGACCGGCAGGAAGACCTTTGGTAAGAACAGCGGCACTCTTTTCAGCTTTCGGATCAAGCAGAGGATGGAGGAGTTCGTCCAGCTGAGAGGGATTAACCCTTAATACAGCAGTCTTTTCATCAATAAGTCCTTCCTTCAACATGTCCAACGCCATACGCACGGCAGCTGTCCCGTTCCGCTTACCAACACGGCACTGCAGCATATAAAGCTTCTTTTCCTGTATGGTGAACTCGATGTCGAGCATATCTTTGTAATGCGATTCGAGCCGCTTCTGGATTTCATGAAGCTGTTTGTAAGCTTCGGGCATTGCTGTTTCAAGAGAAGGCAGATGCTGGTTATGGGAGCTCTTGCCAACTTCGTTGATCGGATTGGGGGTACGGATACCTGCCACAACGTCTTCACCCTGAGCATTGGGTAGCCATTCACCATAGAAATAGTTTTCACCGGTTGCCGGGTTTCGTGTAAAGGCAACTCCTGTAGCAGAAGTGTCGCCCATATTTCCGAACACCATTGACTGAACGTTCACAGCAGTTCCCCACCAGTCGGGAATTCCTTCAATTCTCCGGTAAGCAATAGCACGTTTTCCGTTCCAGCTCTGAAATACGGCAGAAATTGCGCCCCAGAGCTGTTCCATAGCGTCTTCCGGGAAGGGTTTTCCGAGAACTTCCTTTACCTTGTTCTTATAAATAACAATAAGTTCTTTCAGGTCGTCGGCAGTTAGTTCGGTATCGCTCTTAACGCCGCGGGCTTTCTTCATTTTTTCGAGTTCATGCTCGAGTTGCACGCGCACTCCTTTTCCTTCTTCCGGTTCAATACCAGCTGCCTTTTCCATCACAACATCTGAGTACATCTGGATGAGACGGCGCTGGGAATCATAAACAAAACGAGGATTCCCCGTTTTCTTGATCAACCCCTCACGGGTTACATCATTCAGCCCTACATTGAGCACGGTTTCCATCATACCCGGCATGGAAGCGCGAGCACCTGAACGAACGGATACAAGAAGGGGATTGTCTTTATCACCAAACTTTGCCCCCATTTCTTTTTCCACCTTGGCCAGTGCTTCCAGCACCTGGTCTTTCAGCTCAGGAGGATACTGCTTGTTGTTTTCGTAATAGTAGGTACAAACCTCAGTTGTAATAGTAAAACCAGCAGGTACAGGCAATCCGAGATTCACCATTTCGGCCAGATTGGCTCCTTTTCCACCGAGGAGTTCCTTCATGTCGGCCTGGCCGTCAGCCTTACCCCCGCCAAAATAATACACATATTTCTTCATAGGATAATAATTATAAAGATTTAACAATTAAGCACTTACATGCTTTTCAGCTTAAAAAATTGAATTACAAAGGTAGGCAAAAATTTGTAATTCTCTTCTCACCTGGCAGAGTCTTATGAATGATTTCCTGCCCGCGGGTGGAATCGCAGTATTGCATCGCGAAGATATTCCTTGTCGATATGGGTATATATTTCCGTGGTAAGTATGGACGCATGCCCGAGCATTTCCTGCACAGCCCGCAGGTCGGCACCTCCCTCAATAAGATGGGTGGCAAAGGAATGACGGAAAGTATGGGGACTGATCTGCTTCCTGACGCCCGCTTTTTCAGCCAGATCCTTTACAATGAGAAAAACCATTACCCGGGTAAGTTTTTTTCCGTTACGGTTCAGAAAAAGAATGTCTGAGTCGCGCGGGTCAATAGAAGGCAGATGATTTCTCCAGGGAAGGTACAGGTCAATTTCCTTCATGGCACGCGATCCGATCGGCACAAGACGTTCCTTGTTCCCTTTTCCCAGTATTCTGACGTATTCGTCTTTCCGGTGAATATGCGATATCCTGAGGTTCACCAGTTCAGATACCCTTAATCCGCAACTGTACATAACCTCAATCATTGCGCGGTTTCTGTGTCCTTCCGGTTTGCTCAGATCCACGGCATTCTCCATGGCATCAATTTCGCTGATGGTGAGTACCTCAGGCAATTTTCGTCCGATCTTCGGCGCCTCAATCCGTTCTGAGGGATCTTCTCTGATAACTCCTTCGAGCAGCAGGTAGCGGTAAAATGCCTTGATTCCGGATACAATGCGGGCCTGCGACCGTTCCGTCAATCCGGCTTCTTTAAAAAAACGGAGCATTTCGCGTATAAGCTCCGTATTGACCTCTTCCGGTGCAAGAAGACCATCCATGCCTCCGGCAAAAGAACAAAGCTTTCTCACATCGGCCAGATAGGCTTCAATACTGTTTTGCGATAGAGATTTCTCCAGCCTCAGATAGAATTCAAACCCTTTTAAGGCATCAGCCCAGGTCATACCTCTGCATTTTCCTTTTCAAACTTACATAAAAACATTCGATTATACACAGACACATAAAAATCAAAGGCCGCTGCTTTACATTTGCATAAACGAGTTTAAAACTCAATCAATTATTAACATAAAATAATTGCATATGA
>Ga0078972_1004702_pt1 | contig 36605 bp, 21 predicted proteins | sample YelNatPaOPGAMG01_FD_67568 | JGI IMG/M metagenome (GOLD analysis project Ga0078972, IMG submission 67568) | Hot spring thermophilic microbial communities from Obsidian Pool, Yellowstone National Park, USA - OP-RAMG-01 (SPADES assembly) (version 2) | ecosystem: Environmental > Aquatic > Thermal...
TTAAATTACCAGTGAATGTTGGTATATAAAAAACAAGATAATTAATATTTAAATAATCAATATATCTTTTGACTGTTCTAAAATTTAATTCTGTATCCTGTGCAATTGACTCAATTGATAGCGGAGAACCAATTTTCCCTGGCAGCAAATATATTATATCAATTGCCTTTTCTATAAATTGTAAATTTGAAAGTTCTTTTAAATCGCTTCTTATCACTGTTTCAAAATATTCCTGATTCCACATTTTTAAAAATCTTTCATTTGATTTTAACAATGGTTCAGGGAATCCGCTATATGTTAACATATCATCCATTTTTTCCTGCGCGCCATTTTTATTTTCAATATTTTTAGTTATATAGTCAATTGCTTCATCTTTTACCATTATATCCTTAATACTTTTTCCATTAATTTCCGATAAAATAAATGGATAAAGTTTAAATAAAAAATATCTGCCTGTTAAGCTATCCCCTGCTCTTCGCAAAATATCTATCCGCGCACTTCCTGTGACTAAAAAATTATACTGGTTTTCATAAGAATCAAAAAATCCCTTTAATATATTTTTCCATTTAGGCATTTTATGTATTTCATCGAAACAAACCCACTTTTTACTTTTTGTTTTATTTTCAGGTAAAAAATTTCCATAAATACGGTAATTTCTTTTTATTTCAGGCAAATCCCAGTTATAATAAAAGTTTTCACAATTTTCTTTTTTTAATTTACTTTTTGCCAATGTTGTTTTGCCACATTGCCTTGGTCCTGTTATAATTTTTATTTGCCTTTCAAACAAAGGGTCAAATATTATTTCCTCTAAATATCTCTTTATATAATTCATAGTATGCACCTCATTTTTTTTTACATTTTTGCACACATATACAATTTTGTCAAGACAAAATTGTATATGTATACATTTTTGTCAGCAGGTTATTATTGTATGAATTTATATACTTAAAAGTAATTAATTAAATACTATATTTAATAACCTTTTCTATTGTAAGTGGATTAGGGTCATCAATATCAACACTGCTCCACGCATCCATCATATATTTGTCAATATATTCATAAGGCAGATATCCATAACCCTTATCTCCCCAGTTTATTCCCCATGAATTTTTAAATTTTATAAAGCCGGTTTTATCATCATAACCAACAGGACATATAGCATGTCCACCTAATGTTCTTTCGTTTTTCTTTGGCATTTTTACTTTTCCGTCTTTTGTTTCCATCATACCTGAGAACACATAAACACCTATTACACAGGGTCCTTTTGTTGCAAGAGTTAGTTTAAGTTCGTTTAAATCCACTATTCTTGCGTATGCTTTTATTTTAAACTTTTTAGCATCAGTTTCTGCTCCTTTTTTTGGTTTGTCTTTTTGATGCGGCTTGTATTGCCAGAATTTTTCCCTGCATACACCTATTTTTTTCAGCACCTTTACCGCTATTCTTATACTTGTCCCTTCTGAATCCGGCATACCATCTGTTTTTTTACACTCGTTGTATAAAAACCTGGGGGATAATTCAATTAACTTTCCATAATCTATTTTTTCCTGATATTCTTTCATACCAACTGTTGTTGCAAATCCAACACAGGTGCCTTCGTCTCCCTGGTCCCTCACTGGTGACATTTTTGGTGTCCAGTCAATTTTCTTTGGAAGTTTTACAACAGGTAAATAAGCTCTCATCAAATAATCTCTATTATCTTTTTTATCTCTTAAACATCCCAATTTAAATCTCATTTCCCTTTTCTCCTTTCCTTTAAATTTATATATCTTAATATTTATCTTATAAATTTTTTAAATAAAAATCAATTGTTTTTTTGTAGAGAAGTAATTATGATAAAATAAAAATTGGATTGTTGTTTGTACCGGAAAGATAGAAAACTGGATTGTAGAGACAGGGCTCCGTCCCTGTCTAAAAGGAAATACGATTAGGATGTAATTATAATAAAAACAAAAAAGAGACGATGGTGGAACTTCGTCTCTACAAATACATTTTTCTGTCATTCCCGTGCAAAAAGGAATCCAGTTTTAAATTGTAAATTGAAAACCGTAAGTTTTTTAATTATCAATTTTCAATTTTTTATTCTTTATTTTTCTGTTCTTAAATCGGAAACCGGAAATGTATTTATTAAATCCTAAATGTCTTATCCAATCCGTAATCAGCAACCAGTAATCAGCAATTGACAATGTATTTATCTCCCTCTTACCTTTATCCTCTCCCCACAGGCTGTCCATTACCCATATCTTTATCTATATAATAAGAAGCAGGTATATCCTGATTTTTGAGGAAAATTACGGGTGGTTCGCAGTGTTGTCTAGTTTACTTACTCCCAATTTTAACGCCCTTCTTAATCCTATCCAAGGGTTGTTGCGTAAGCCTCGTCTACCTTTGACTGCAAACTCTTTGCCCGACTTTTCCTCAACCGTTTTTTACGAAAAAATCAGCGGTATACCTGCTTCTTGATACTTATGGGTAATGGACAGCCCCACAGGATAGAGGAAATTTTTTCCAATCCGCAATCAGCAATCATCAATTGACAATGTATTTATCTCCCCCTCACCTTTATCCTCTCCCCACAGGCTGTCCATTACCCATATCTTTATCTATATAATAAGAAGCAGGTATATCCTGATTTTTGAGGAAAATTACGGGTGGTTCGCAGTGTTGTCTAGTTTACTTACTCCCAATTTTAACGCCCTTCTTAATCCTATCCAAGGGTTGTTGCGTAAGCCTCGTCTACCTTTGACTGTAAATTCTCTGCATGACTTTTTCTCAACCGTTTTTTACGAAAAAATCAGCGGTATACCTGCTTCTTGATACTTATGGGTAATGGACAGCCCCACAGGATAGAGGAAATTTTTTCCAATCCGCAATCAGCAATGTAGTTTTATATTATTTATTCCTCTGTAAAGATGCTAAAATGCCAAATAAACTTAAAACAGTGGATATTAAAAATGTTATGCTGACTGCTTTTATAAAATCAGGATAAATTGCCGGAGTTATTTTTAAATTTCCAATAAATAAAGAAAGCGTAAACATACCTAACGCAAGGCCTATCATCTGGCCTGTTACCCTCATAGTCCCAAGTGTTGCAGATGCTATTGCATAATTCCTTTTTTCAACAGAACCCATAACAGCATTTGTATTTGGCGATGAAAAAAAAGCAAGGCCAAAACCAATAAGAAGCAAAGCACCAATGATATTTAATATATGTGTATTTTGATTTAAAAAAATTAAAAGAAAAAGTCCAAGTGCAGTTATACCCATACCAAGTGATGCTATTTTACCAGGATGTTTTTTATCTGATAATCTACCTGCAACTGGCGCAAAAATCATCATAATAACCGGTTGTATCATAATAACAAGCCCTGCATGCTGCGGAGTAAATCCTTTTACATACTGCAAATACAAGCTCATCATAAAACCAACTGCAAATGTTGAGCTATAATGTATCATTGCAGCAAGATTTGAAAATGCAAAAACCTTGTTATTAATAAAAAGTTGCATATTGATAATTGGTTGTTTTATTTTTAACTCTACAATTATAAATAATCCAATGAGAAGCAAACCCAAAACCAAAAACAATATTCCATTTTTATTAATATTTGTAAGTCCAAAAATAACGGAAAATATTGCAGGCCCAAAAATCAAAGAACCAAATAAGTCAAATTTTTCTCCTTTTGCCTCTGCCCACTGCGCATTTAATTTCAATAAAACAAAAGAAACTGCTATTAAACATAGTATTGTATTTATAACAAATATAGAACGCCAGCCAAAATTATGGGTTAGTATTCCGCCTAAAAATGGTCCTGCTGTCATACCTGTGTAAACAGAACTTACATGCCAGCCAAGCGCTTTACCTCTTTCGTTTCCATCAAATACAGAAGTAATTATTGCAACAGATGTTCCAAAAACCATTGACCCGCCAACACCCTGTATTACCCGCAGTAATATAAATAAAAATCCGGAATTTATAAAAATGGTAAAAAAAGAGGCAAAAGCAAAAATTAAAAGTCCAGCAATAAAAAAATTTTTCCTGCCATATATATCAGCAAGACGTCCCAATGGCACCTGAAAAATAGCAGTTGTAAGCAAATAAGAAGTGGCAATCCAGCCAAGCATTACAGCGCCCATTGAAAACTCTAACCCAATTGCAGGCAGTGCAATATTGATTGATGAGCCCATAAAAGACATAGAAAAGGAACTTATCATTCCTGCAAAAAGAGCTGAATATTTTATTTCTTTATTATATTTATATAAATTATCCATTTAATTACATAAATTTCTTCTTTGCAAATTTACTTTCAATCCATTCATAAACAGCAGGGACGACAACAAGAGTTAAAAAAGTAGATGTTAAAAGCCCACCTATTACAACTATTGCCATAGATTCTTTACCTTTTGCACCTTCTCCAATGGATAACGCAATTGGAAGCATACCAAAAATCATTGCAAAAGATGTCATAAGAATAGGACGCAGTCTTATGGGTGCAGCATGTAATATTGCTTGCCTTATATTCATACCTTTTTCTCTCATTTTATTTATAAAATCAAGAAGAATTATGCCATTTTTTGCAACAAGTCCTAAAACCATAAGAAGGCCAATAAAAGCATATAAATCAAGATTGGAACGTGTGATTAAAAGCGCAATAAATGCTCCTATTATAGCAAGCGGCAGAGCAGTCATTAAAATAAGTGGCTGGATAAATGAATTATACAAAGAAGCAAGTATCATATACATAAAAATAATTGCAAGAAGCATTGCAAACATCATCTGAGTCATCATATCTGCAAACATCTTTACCTGACCGCCTGATATATATCTAAATCCCTGTGGTAACATAACTTCCTTTTTTAATCTTTCTTGAATTTTTCCATTTACTTCTGACATACTATAACCAGGCGCAAGAGACGCAGTTATCTTTACAACTCTTGTTTTATCTTCGCGTCTTATTTCTGTTGGGCCAGACGCATCATAAATATTTACAACAGCAGAAAGCGGTATCTTTTTACCCATTCTATTTGTGAGAACAATACTTTTAATATCATCTTTTTTTCTGCGGTTCTTTTCGTCCATAACCAATATTATGTCATATTCTTTTTCACCTTTTCTAAATTTTGAAACTGTGTCACCCTGTAAAAGTGTTCTTAAAGCCATTCCAATTTCATAAGCAGAAAAACCGAGTTTTTCTGCTTTTATAGGGTCTATCTTTAAAACAAGTTCCGGTATTCCCGGTTTTAAGGTGGTGTCAACATCTACAGCACCTGGCACTTCCATAATAATGTCTCTTATTTTTAAACCTATTTTTTGCAATTCATTCAAATCATTTCCGGCAACAGTTATTAACACTGGCGTATTCATATCTGATGAACCACCACCCATACCTGATGATGCTGACACCCTTACCATACTATCAAGTTTGTTTTCAACAAGATAATTTTTAATTCTCTCAGTTATTTGTTCTGGTTTGTATTTTCTTTTTGTTATTGGTTTTAATGATAAAAATAGCATACCCTCATTAGAAATCTGGGAGTTTGATTGCATATTTGCACCAGTAATACAAAAATACGATTCTACATCTTTTTCTTTTTTTACAAACTCTTCTACTTTGTTCATAACAAATTCAATCTTTGAAGCAGGCGCACCTGAATATGTTTTTAAACTCAACATCAGGAAATCAGAATTCTGCTGCATAAATCCCTTACCAATAAATGGTAGCAAAAAGAAACTTCCAATAAAAAGCACGATTGCACCAGTTAATATTTTTTTCTTATTGTTAAGTGCCCACATTAAAATATCATTATATACATTTAATAAATCTTTATATAATTCATTCCATTTATCCGATATAATATAAAAATACTTTCTCCATCCGCTTTTTATATCTTTTTCCTTTTCCTTTCTATACCAGTAAGCAGAAAGCATAGGCGCTATTGTAAAAGCATCGAGCAAAGAAACAGAAAGGGCAAATGCAACGGTTAATCCAAATTCTTTAAAAAATTGCCCTATTACACCTGTTAAAAAAGAAATTGGTATAAAAACAGACATAACAGATAAAGTAGTTGCAATAACAGCAAGTGCAACTTCATTTGTTCCTTTTTCTGCCGCTTCTTTTGGATTTTTGGTTTTACTTTCTTCTAAATGTCTGAAAATATTTTCACGCACAACTATTGAATCATCTATGAGTAAACCAACTGCTAATGCAAGTGAAAGTAAAGTAATACTATTTATCGAAAAACCGGCAAGCCAGATTAATAAAAAAGTCCCAATTATAGAATCAGGCAGCGCCAGAGCAGTTATAACAGATGACCTAAAACTGCCAAGGAAAATAAAAACAACAAAAACTGCAAGTATTGCTCCTATTATTATATTTTCCTGGACACCTTCCTGATTTCTTATAATATTTTTTGTTGTGTCACCGGAGATGGTTATAGAAATATCCTGAGGAAGTTCTTTGTTTATCTGTTTTATTTTTTTAGTTACTTCCTTTGCAACCTTTACTGAGTTTTCACCGCTTTGTTTATAAACCGCAAACATAACACCCGTAGTCCCATTTATTCTTACTTTCACATCATTATCTTCCGGTAAAAACTCAACTTTTGCAATATCTTTTAAAGCAACTATCTTTCCTGTCATTGTAGTTATTGGTAAATTTTTAATCTCATCAATATTATTAAATTCACCAACAACTCTTACTGTTGTATTCTTTTCATCTCCTTTTAATTGTCCAACAGGAAAATTTAAATTTCTTGCTTTTATTGATGCACTTATCTGATTTATATTTATTCCCTTTGCTAATAATAACGATTTATCTATGGTTATTCTGATTTGTTTTTCTTTTCCGCCAAAAACAGTAAGACCTGCAACTCCTGGAATTTGCTCTATTTTGGGTTTTATATCATCTTCTAATATGTCCTTTAAAAAATTAACATCTCTTTTGCCATTAACCGAGCAAAAAAGTATTGGTATATCTTCAAAAGAAAATCTACTTATTATTGGTTCCTGTATATCATCAGGCAAATAAGGTCTCACTTGTGATAATTTACTTCTTAATTTTAATTCAGCAAAATTAACATCAACTCCAAGGCCAAACTGTGCTGTAATAATTGCAACACCTTCTCTTGTTGTTGATAGTACTTTATCAATTCCTTCCAAAGTTGAAAATGAATCCTCAAGCGGTTTGCTGATAAGTGTTTCAATTTCTTCTGCTGATGCTCCCGGATACACAATGCTTACCATTATTGTCGGGAAATCAACTTTGGGCATTAAATCAACCGGTAATCTGAAATATCCAACAAGCCCGAGTGTTATAATTGCTGCAAAAATCATAATTATAAACACAGGCCTTGTTATTGATAATTTAGGTAAATTCATTTTTGCCTCCAATAATTAAACTTGCACTTTTTTAATTTATATTAATTAAATCTACTTTTATTTTTGCGCCATCATAAATTTTAAAATTACCGTCAACCACTACTTCATCACCATCACTGAATTCTCCGTTTATTTCAACAGAATTTTTATATTTAAAACCCTGATTTACTTTTACCTGCTTTGCCACACCATTTTTATTTAAAAAAACAAATGAATAATCTTCTGCCAGTAAAATTGCACGTTCTGGAACTATATAACTTTCTCCTTCTTCTAAAATAATATCCACATTTGCAGAAACACCTATTTTCATTGTTCTTGCTTTATTTACTGCTTTTACAACAACAGTTCCTGCCATTATGTCTTTATCAATAACCGGTGGCACAGAAACAACCTCGCCTTCCATCATTACTGCTGAATCTGTGGTATATGATATTACTGCTTTTTGTCCTTTTTTTATTTTTAGCAAATCACCCTGGCCAACATTTATTACAACTTTTATATTTTCATCATTTGCAACTTCTGCAACAGGTATCTGCGGATTAACAGAATCGCCCCTGTCCATAAAATATAATTTTGTAACAATCCCGGATATAGGTGATTTTACAGGTGCTAATTCATATTTAAAACCAACCATATCACGGTCAATGTAAGCGATTATACCTTCCCTGTTTATTGTGTCTCCTTCTAAAACTGCATTTTTAACAAATTTACCCGGAACCTGAGAATATACTTTTATCTGTGGGTCACCTTCTATAATACTTTGATAAGATAATATGTGCGGTACTTTTTGTTTTACAAGTTTTACTGCTGTAACATTATAAACATTTTCTTTAAATCTCTTTGCTCCTTTGAATATACTGAAAACAACACTTATAAGTATAAGTATTCCTAAAACAATCACTGTCCACAAACCAATACCTTTAATCTTTTTTTTATCCATAAAATTCCTCCTTGGGATTTTTTAATTTTTTGTTAAATAATTTTATTCAAGAAAATTTTGAAGTTTTTGAATGGTTGTTGTGTAATTATATAAGGCATTTAAATAATTTGTTTTTGCACGTAATAAGCCTGTTTCTGCATTTAATAAATCCACTGATTGGATCAAACCATTTTTATAACTCGTCTGAGCAATTCTGTAACCCTCTTCTGCCTGTTTTATAAGTTCATCTGCTGCTTCTATTATCTGGGCACTTTGCTCCAATGAAGTGTATAATACTTCAAGTTGTATTTCAGAATAATTATCCATACTTTCTTTATTTATTTTTGCCTTTTCTGCATTTGCCATTGCTTCCTTTATGGAAGCAACATTTTTAAAACTATCAAAAAATGTCCACTGCAGGCCTACTGAAACATCCCAGGATGAGTTCCAGTATTCTCTTTCAATATGAAAATCACGATTATCTGAATAATAATTATAATTGGCTGACAATGCAATAGATGGCAACAGTAAAGACATCTGCAATTTTGACTGTAAATCACCAATATTATTTATATGCTTTGCTATCTCTCTGTCATCATTTTTCTCTGAAAATTTTTTCTTTATTTCATCATAAGTCATCTGCAATTTTTTATAATCAGGCGCACCTTTTAAAATAATTTCTTTATCAAAAGAAATTCCAAGTATGTTTTTTAAATTTAAAAGAGCAAGTTTATATCCATCCTCTGCTTTTTTTACTTCTGGCTTGGTATTTGCATATTGCACCTGTGCCTGTAAAACATCAAAGTTTGATGCTTGTCCATTTTTAAATTTTGTTTTTGTAACTCTTAAATATTCTTCGTTTGCTTTTAATGTCTCCTGCTGAACTTTACTCATCTCCTGTGCAATTAATGCACCATAAAAAGCAGAAATAACATCAAGTTTTAATTTTTCTTCTGCTTTTTTATAGTTTAAAAGTGCGATTTCATAATTTTCTTTTGCCAGTAAAAAGCCAAATGTGATTTTTCCAAAAGTAAATAATGGCTGTGATAAGGACACTCTTGCAGAATAATAATTTTGAACTCCCATTGGAAATGAAATAGGTGTTGGTCCAAATACTCCTGCAGGTATTTCAATAATTGATGCCTTATATACCGGCTGATAACTTCCCATAAGTGAAATGGTTGGTCCGTATGCAGCTGCTGCTTTTTGCAACTGTGCCTCTGCAATTTGTTTATCAAGTTTTGCTATCTTAAAATCCCTGTTATTTTCATAGGCAATTTTGTAACATTCATCAAATGTCAATTCCACCTGATTTTTTAAATCATCATTTGAAAAAATAAAATTAAAAAGTAATAAAGAAAAAATCAAAAATAAAATTTGTTTTTTTAATATCTTCATTTTTTCTCCTTTTTATTAATAATAAAATTTCCAGGCAAGCGATGTTTTTATAATATGAATTTCTGGTTGGGTTTCATCTTTGCCTGAAATAGTTGGTCTTTCTATTTTTAAACTTATATTTGAAATATCAGTAATATTTAAATTTACAGAAATTCCGAAATTATAATATTGTGCAGTCCAGGGAGAATCTGTAAACATTGTATGCAAATTAGAAATGGCTACTCCATATTCAAAAAACAAATCAGGATATATTAAATTTTCAGAAAGTATGTTTATTCTCACTCCACCTGCTATTGGATAAAATGAATAGTGACTCTGCCAGTCCTGATTAAACATAAAGAAATAAAAAGAACCAGCAGCATAAATATCCACCCATTTTAAAATATTTATACCTGCCTTTGCATCTATTGCCATTGTATCCTTTGTTCCGGTTGTATTATTTTCAATATTACCGGGTGAGATTATGCTCGCATAACCCAGTCCAAACTCTGTAAAAAATAATTTATCCGCATAAACAAATGAAATACTAAAAAACAAAAGCAACAAAAAAATAATAATTTTTTTATTCATTTTCTTTCATCCTTTCAAATTTATTTTTAATTTTTGTCAAAATATCAATTAACTGGTCCTTTTCCTGTGATGTCAGACATTTTATTAATTCTGATATTCTTTTATTTCTCTCCTCTATATGTAAATTTACTTTTTTTTCTGCTTCTTTTGTAATATATACCCAGACAGTCCTTCTGTCTTTTTCGTCGTGTTCCCTTGTTAAGATATTTGCAGAAACAAGTTTATTTACCATCTCTGTCATTGTGGGCATTGTGACTCCTGCATTTTTAGCCAGTTCGCTCATTTTTGCCTTTTTGTTTTCATATAAATACGCAAGTAAACTCATCTGGCCCAAAGTCAAATGGCATACTTTGTCTTTTACAAAAAATTTTGGAACTTTTCTTTTACCAAAATTTTTTGATATTTCTTTTATTGTTTCTACAATCTTTTTCGTCTTATCATCCATTATTTAGCATCCTTAAAATTTAATATATCTAATATTTAGATAACCTAATTATATATAAAAAATAATTTTTTGTCAAGTGGAATTTAAAATTTTTTTTGTTTTTGTAGCCGCAGGTTTTAGAGCGTGTCTCAAAACTTCGCTTATTTGAAAAAAAGGGGGAATTTTCTTTCTTTCCCTGTTTTATAAAAGGGGGACACAGGGGATTTTTTTCATTTGCTGATTGTCTGTTGCTGTTTGATGATTGTTAATATCTTATTGATTTTCTGTATTCGGGCGGACACATAGGTCCGCTTTAAAAGAACGGGCGACCACACAGGGTCGCCCCTACCAATAATCTCAATTCTCGCTCTCTTGTTCTCTCATCATTCCTGCATCTGAATAAATTAGGTGTAAACTCCAGCAGGAATTTTAAAAACTGGATGCCTGCCTTCGCAGGCATGACATTTCTAGTTTACAATCGTTTTTTTAATTTGTCATTCTTGCATCTGAATAAATCAGGTGTAAACTCCAGCAGGAATCCAGTTCTTTGTTTTTCCAATCAACAATCAGCAAACGGCAATGTAGTTATCCCCCCTCACCTTTATCCTCTCCCCGCTGGGTCTGACCATTACCCATATCTTTATCTATATAATAAGAAGCAGGTATATCCTGATTTTTGAGGAAAATTACGGGTGATTTGTGGCGTTGTCTAGTTTATTTACTCCCAATTTTAACGCCCTTATTAATGCTATCTAAGGGGGGTTGCGTAAGCTTCGTCTACTATTAACTGCAAATTCTTTGCCCGACTTTTCCTCAACCGTTTTTTACGAAAAAATCAGCGGTATACCTGCTTCTTGATACTTATGGGTAATGGACAGCCGCAGGGTAGAGGAAATTTTAATTATCAATTGCAATTTGCCGATTGTCTTTTTTGGGCGACCACATAGGGTCGGCCCTACAGATAATCGCGCTGCCGCCACCTGCTCTTTTAAATTAATGGATTCCCGCTTGCGCGGGAATGACATTTCTTGTTTGTAATCGTTGATTTCTCTTATCATTCCTGCACCTGAATAAATCAGGTGTAAACTCCAGCAGGGAGCCAGTTTTTGTTTTTTTCAATTGACAATCGGCAATCAGCAATCGACAACGTATTTATCCCCCCTCACCTTTATCCTCTCCCCGCTGGGTAGAGGAAATTTTTTCCAATCCGCAATCAGCAACCTGCAATCGGCAATGTATTTATCTCCCCTCACCTTTATCCTATCCCCGCAGGGTCTGACCATTACCATATCTTTATCTATATAATAAGAAGCAGGTATATCCTGATTTTTGAGGAAAATTACGGGTGGTTCGCAGTGTTGTCTAGTTTACTTACTCCCAATTTTAACGCCCTTCTTAATCCTATCCAAGGGTTGTTGCGTAAGCCTCGTCTACTTTTGACTGTAAATTCTCTGCCCGACTTTTCCTCAACCGTTTTTTACGAAAAAATCAGCGGTATACCTGCTTCTTGATACTTATGGGTAATGGACAGCCGAAGGGTAGAGGAAATTTTAACTTTCTATTTTCTATTACCGCCTTTCTCTTAGCCCTTACCGAATTGCATATAAAAATTTCTTTTGCTTTTAATAAATCTTTTTTATATAAAATTTTTTCTCTGAATTTTTGCGGATTGGATAATAATAAATGTTGTCTGTAGGTTCCGTTCAGTAAGCCACATTTAACAGGTGGTGTAAAGAAAATACCATTTTTTTCTATAAAAATATTTGATGTTGCACATTCTGTTATCTGCCCGCGCTCATTTAAAAAAACAACTTCATCAAAACCGTTTTGTTTTGCTTCTTTTAACCAGTTATCATAAAACTGTCTTTTAGTTGTTTTATGATATAAAAATATATTTTTACTATTTACTTTTTCATCTGCTAACATAAGTTTTACTGTTTTTTCTTTTTCATCTCTTATTTTTTCATAGTCACCATTCATATTCCCATTTGCATCAATAAATATTCTGATCTTATATTTATTTTCATCTTTGATTTTTTCTTTTATTGAATTTAATTTTTTTAAAACTTCAGATTTATTAAATTTAAATCTAAATTTTTTGCAGGATATTTTTAATCTTTTTAAATGTTCATTTAATAAAAAAAATCCTTTTCCCTTTTCGTATAAGATTGATTCAAATATTTTAAAATCAAATGCAAATTTTTCTAAAAATTTTGCTTTACCCAGACATTCCCTATATTCTTTTGATGCAACTGAATCATAAACCACACCACTACCAATGCCCATTTCTGCTCTATTGTTTTTTCTATCAACAACAGCTGTTCTGATACATATATTAAATAATCCCCTATTTTTTGAAAAATAGCCAATAGAACCGGTATAAACTCTCCTTGGCTCTTTTTCTAATATAGAAATAAACTGCATTGCTCTTCTTTTTGGAGCGCCGGTTACAGAACCGGATGGGAATATTGCTTTTATTATATCGCTGAATTTTTTTGTCTTTAATTTGCCTTTTATGGTGGATGTCATCTGATAAAGAGTTCCATAGTCCTCAATTACAAATTTTTCCGGCACCTCTATGGAATTAATCCTGCAAATTTTACCGAGGTCATTTCTTATCAAATCAACAATCATAATATTTTCAGCTTTGTTTTTTTCATCTTTTAATTTTTCTTTTTTAATATTTCCATCTTTTAACAACGTCCCTTTCATTGGTTTCATAATGATTTCATCACCTTTTATGAAAAAAAACATTTCTGGAGAGATTGACAAAATATAATTTTCCCTGCTTTTTATAAATGCACTATATTTTGTTTTTTGTAAATTTACAAGATTAAAAAATAAATTGAGCAAATCACCAAAAGCTCTGAATTTTTCCTTAAAACAATAATTTATCTGATAAACTTCGCCGTTTTTGAGTAAATCCCTGATAATTTTTATTTTTAATTTGTATTCTTTAAAATCAATATTTCTTTTTATATCATAAACAGCAAAATCATTTTTTATATCTAATTTTAAATTTCTTATTATTACTGGTTTTTTGTAAATGCCAAATGAAAACAAAGGAAATTTTATGCTTTTATTTATTTTTAAATCATTAAAAAACAATCCTGCCTCATAAGAAATAAAACCAGCAATATAATATCCTTTATTTATATAAAAATCCAAAACCTTTAATTTATCCTCTATGTCTGCAAAATTTTTACATATAATTTGTTTTATAGGATTATAAAAAAGAATTACCTGCGGTTGTTCTGAAGAAGGAAATGATGAATAAAATAAAATAAATTCTTTTTCTTTTTCTAAAATGTCTGAAAAATTTTTCACTTTTTATTAAAAATCTGTTTTCTGTCAGGTCCTACTGATATTTTTGAAATCTTTATACCAGTATATTCTTCTATGAATTTAACATATTTTTTTACAGCAACTGGCAACTTTTTATATGTTCTTATTTTGGATAAATCCTGCATCCAGCCATCAAGTTCAATATAAACAGGCCTTACATTGTATAATTCCATTCCATCAGGAATAAATCTGTCAGTTTTTTTCCCATTATATTCATATTTAATACATACTTTTATCTTTTTAAGTGTTGATAAAACATCAATCTTTGTAAGAATTATTTCTGTTAATCCGCTTATATCAACCACATATTTTAATGCAACAAGGTCAAGCCAGCCGCAACTTCTGGGTCTGCCTGTTGTCGCGCCATATTCAGCACCTATATCACGTATCTTTTGCTGAATATCTTTTTCCATTTCAGTAGGAAATGGTCCAGAGCCAACGCGTGTCTGATATGCCTTTGCTATACCTATAACCTTATTTATATACTTATAAGAAATTCCAGAGCCGGTCATAACACCACCTATTGTGGGATTTGACGATGTTACATAAGGATATGTGCCGAAATCCACGTCAAGCAATGACCCCTGAGCTCCTTCAAAAAGTATTTTTTTATTTTTCTTCAACAATTCATTTAAAAAGTAAATAGTATCTCCAACAAATGGTCTTATATATTCTCTTTGTTTTAAAATATTCTGATATATCTCTTTTTCGGATAATTCTTCCAACCCATAATAATTTTTTAGAATGTAATTTTTTTCATTTAAATTCATCTCTATTTTATTTAATAATTTTTCATCATCAAATATGTCGCGAATTCTAATGCCTGTCCTCGAATATTTATCGGTATAAGCAGGTCCTATTCCACGCGCAGTTGTGCCTATTTTTTTTGCACCACTTTTTGTTTCGCGAGCAGAATCTAAAATTTTATGATAAGGCAGGACAATATGGGCATTTTCACTTATCATTAAATTTTTAGAAGTGATTTTTATTCCTCTGTTTATCAACGTTTGTATTTCTTTTATTAATTCTTCCAATTCTATTACAACACCGTTTCCTATTATATTTAATTTGCCTTTATGCAAAATACCTGATGGCAAAAGATGTAATACATATTTTTGATTATCAACAATAACTGTATGACCTGCATTAGCGCCACCCTGATACCTCACAACAACATCATAAGAACCGGTTAAAACATCTATGATTTTGCCTTTGCCTTCATCTCCCCACTGTGCACCTACTATTATATCAGCTGGCATAATTTTCTCCTTTAAAAAATTGAAATTATTATTTAAAACCAGTTAATAATATAATATTTAAATTATTTTGTCTATATTTTTTATATTCAAGTTGTAATCCATAAGTTATGATAGGTTTTTATAAAATTTTTCTTTACTTTATTACACATTACATATTTAATATTTCACTTTTCTTCCCCACTTTCCGCTGCAAGTTGGCCGCAAGCTGCTTTTATATCACTACCTTTTTCCTTTCTTATATATGTTTTAATTCCACCATCAATTAATATTTTCTGAAATTTTAAAATTTTCTCATATTCCGGCTTTGAAAAATCTTTATTCAAAGAATTATTATAAGGAATAAGATTTATTTTAAAATTTATTCCTTTTAACTTCTTTATTATTTCTTCTGCATCTTTGATACTATCATTTATATCTTTAAAAAGAATATATTCAAATGTAATTTCCTTGCCACTTTTTTTGTTATAATATTTCGCTATTTTTATTATTTCATTTACCGGATATTTTTTATTCACCGGCATTAATTTTGTGCGTTTTTCATCATCAACACATATAAGAGAAATCGCAAGATTGATTTTTAAATCCGAATCTGCTATTTGTTTAATTACAGGGATAATACCAACCGTGGAAACAGTAATTCTTGTCTGAGAAAAATTAAGTCCATTTTTATCAGAAATTATAATTATTGCTTTATTTACATTTTCCCAGTTTAAAAACGGCTCGCCCATACCCATTAAAACAATATTTGTAATCTTATTTTGCGTAATATTCTGCATTAAAATAAACTGGCCTGTTATTTCGCAGGGTTCAAGATTTCTTTTAAATCCGATAGAACCTGTTGAGCAAAAAGCACATCCACAGCCACAGCCAACCTGGGTTGAAGCACATAAAGTAATTCTTTCTTTATCATATAATAAAACACACTCTATTTTGGCTCCATCTTTTAGTTTTAAAAGATATTTTGTAGTTCCATCTAATTTTGATTCTGTTTCTTTTATTATTTCTGGAAGGGCAATTTCGTATTTTGCCTCAAGTTGTTCAAGTAATTGCAAAGGCAGGTTTTTCATTTCTTTTATATTTTTTACTTTACTTTTATATAACCAGTCAAAAATCTGTTTGGCGCGAAATTTTTCTGCACCAATTTTTTGCACTATCTCTGTAATTTCCTGTAATGTAAAATTATATAAATTTTGCCGCATATATATCTATCACCTATTCCAAATCCATTTCAATTGTTGTTTGTTTTTTGCTGTTTGGTGTTAGTTTTTTTCAATCAGCAATCAGCAATGTAGTATCCAATCAACAACAAGTAATCAGCGATCAGCAATGTAGTATCCAATCAACAACAAGCAATCAGCAATGTAGTTATTGTATCTTCCAAATTTAAAAACAATGTTTTTCAAATCATACATCTTACATCTTAAATCTTACATTACACATTACACATTACACATTATACATTTTACATTTCATTTTTTTCTTATATAATATATAACATTATACTTTAATTCAGGAGAAATTGTGAATAAAAATAATTTTGATATTATAGTAATAGGTGCAGGTCATGCTGGTTGTGAAGCAGCACTTGCATCTGCGAGAATGGGATTAAAAACAGCCCTATTTACCATAAATATAAATAAAATTGCTGAAATGTCCTGCAACCCTGCAATCGGTGGACTTGCAAAAGGTCAACTGGTAAGAGAAATAGATGCATTGGGTGGTGAAATGGCAAAGGCATCAGACGCAACCTGCATACAATTCAAGGTCTTAAATTCAAAAAAAGGGCCGGCGGTAAGAGGCCTTCGTGCACAGGCAGACAAAAAAGAATACTCAAAATATATGAAAAGAACCATTGAAAACCAACAAAACTTAACACTCATTGAAGCAATGGTAGATGAAATAACAACAGATGATAAAGGTGTAACAGGAATTTTGACTTCAAAAAATGAAAGATTTTTTTCAAAAGCTGTTATTGTTACAACCGGAACTTTCTTAAACGGAATAATGCACATAGGCCTTGATTCTTTCCCGGGGGGCAGAAGAGATGACCCGCCATCAATTAATTTATCAACTTCATTAAAAAAAACAGGACTTATTCTCGGCAGATTAAAAACAGGAACAAATCCGAGGGTGGATAAAAACTCACTTGATTTTTCAAAATTTATTCCACAATACGGTGATGAAATCCCAACACCTTTTTCATTTACAACAAAAAAAATCAATATAGAACAAATAATATGTTACCTTACAAGAACAAATGAAAAAACAAACAAAGTTATCTCAGATAATTTAGATCGTTCCCCGTTATACAGCAAAACAAATAAAAAAATATTCAGCATTGGTCCAAGGTACTGTCCCTCAATAGAGGACAAAGTCGTAAAATTTCCAGAAAAAACATCTCATCAGGTTTTTATTGAGCCGGAATGGCGTGACTCACAGGAACTTTATTTAAATGGACTTTCAACTTCTTTACCTCTTGATGTTCAGTATGCGTATTTAAAAACAATACCGGGTTTTGAAAATATAATAATTTTAAAACCCGGATATGGTATTGAATATGACTTTGTTTTTCCTGACCAGATTTATCCAACATTGGAAACTAAAAAAATACCAGGGTTATTTCTTGCAGGTCAGATAAATGGAACATCCGGCTATGAAGAAGCAGCAGCACAGGGATTAATAGCAGGTATAAACGCTGCTGCAAAAATAAAAGGAATGGAACAATTAGTATTAAAAAGGTCCGAAGCATATATAGGTGTGATGATTGATGATTTAACAACCCAGAGCATAACCGAACCATACAGATTATTTTCATCTCGTGCAGAATACCGTCTGATATTAAGAAACGACAATGCTGATATAAGATTAATTGAATACGGCAGAAAATACGGACTCATAAACGATGAATTTTATTCGTTGTTTATGCAAAAAAAAGAGTTTTTTAAAACAGAATTGGAAAAATTGAAAAAAACAATTATTTATCCGTCAGAAAAAGTTACAAATCATCTTAATTCATTAAATACCACATCTATAAATGAGCCCACGCCACTTTTTAATATTTTTAAAAGGCCTGAAATTTCATACAAAGATTTAAAATTATTTGCAGAAATAAAAGATGATGTGCATCAACATTTTATTGATTTTTTTGAAGCAGAAATAAAGTATGAGGGCTACATAAAAAAACAAAATGAAGAAATTGAAAAACTCAGAAAATTAGAAGATAAAAAAATCCCTGAGGATTTTGATTATTTTAAATTTTCCGGATTTTCAAAAGAAGCCCAACAAAAATTATCTAAAATAAAACCACAGACAATTGGTCAGGCAAGTAGAATTTCCGGCGTTACTCCTGCTGATATAAATGTACTGATTATACTTTTAAAGAAATATGGAAAATGATTTTTTAATTGTCTAATTTTCAAATTGCCTGATTGACTGATTTTTATTTACCAAATCTACCGAATCTACCAAATTTACCTAATTTTAAATCTTCAAATTTTTGAATCTAAAATCTTAAATAATTCCAATACGCAATCGACATTCGGCAATTCAGAAATAGTTTTTACTTTTCCAGTTGAAACTTATCTTGTCCTTCTCTGAAATCAACAGGATAATCGCCATCAAAACAAGCCATACAAAATTTATCTTTTCTGCCACCAACTGTTTTTATCAAACCTTCTAATGATAAATACGCAAGTGAATCTGCTCTTATGTATTTTCTTATCTGCTCCAGTGTATGACTATTTGCAATTAGTTCCATTCTTGTTGGAAAATCCATTCCATAAAAACACGGATTAAAAATCGGCGGCGAAGAAATACGATAATGTATTTCTTTTGCCCCTGCGTTTCTTATCATTTTTATTATTTTTCTACTTGTGGTGCCACGGACTATTGAATCATCAACAACAACAACTCTTTTATTTTCAATAATTTCCCTGACAGGATTTAATTTTAACCTGACTCCAAAATCCCTTATTTCCTGCGTTGGCTCAATAAAAGTTCTTCCGACATAATGATTTCTTATAAGCCCCATATCATATTTTATACCTGTTGTTTCAGAATAACCAATTGCAGCACAAACCCCGGAGTCAGGGACGGGTATGACAACATCTGCGCTAACAGGCGACTCTTTCCCAAGTTGATTTCCAAGACCGCGTCTTATGTCATTTACAGACCTGTGAAATATAATTGAATCAGGTCTTGCGAAATAAATAAACTCAAAAACACACATTGCGCTGCGCTGTCTTTCTGCGTATCTTATTTTTTTCATCCCCTTCTTTGAAAAAACAACCATTTCTCCCGGTTCCACTGTTGCAATCCATTTTGCATTTATTAAATCAAAAGCACATGTCTCTGATGCAATAATATAGGCACCATCAAGTTTTCCGATTTCAAGCGGCCTGAAACCATTTGGGTCTCTTGCAGCAATCAATGTATCATTATTCATAATAAGAAATGAAAATGCACCTTTTATCTGATTTAAAGACCATTTTACTGCATCAATAAAATTTAATTTATTATACTTTGCAATTAAATGAATCAAAACTTCTGAATCAGCGGTTGTTTCAAATATAGACCCGCTTTTTTCAAGTTCATCCTTTATTATATCTGCATTTACAAGATTTCCGTTATGAGCAACAACCAACACACCATTTATATAGTTAACTCTTATTGGCTGAGCATTTTCAACAATAGAAGAGCCGGTTGTAGAATATCTGACATGACCTACTGCCATATTACCTTTAAGATATGATAATTTTTCCTTATTAAATATTTCTGAAACAAGGCCCATCGCTTTAACCTCATAAGCTCTTTGATTGTTATCAATGGTAACAATGCCGGCACTTTCTTGTCCCCTGTGTTGCAAAGCATAAAGGCCTAAATATGTTAAAGTGGATGCTTCCTCGTGCCCATACACACCAACAATACCACACGCCTCATAAATTTTATCAAACATATTTGTTTACTCCATTCATCCAGATGTTTTCAAGTTCTGAAATTTTTATATTTATCTTTTGCGAACATTTTTTTGCAGCCCAATCAATATTAATAATAAGTCGTTCGCCACCTGTCTTTCCTATTTCAGTTAAAATAACTTTGTTTTTTGCTGCTATTTTTTTTATTTCATTCAAATTATTCTTTGATGTGGTTAATATAACCCTTGATTGTGTCTCCCCAAAAAGCAATGAATCAATCCTGATATCACTCTGCAGTTCAACAAAAGCCCCGATATTTTTATCTCCATGCAGTCCAGCCGAGATACAACATTCAGCAAGTGCGATTGCAAGTCCACCTTTTGAAATATCGTGTGCTGATTTTATTATTCCTTTTTTTATTCCTTCTCTTACTGTTTTTTGGATAAACAATTCTGTTTTTAAATCAATATCCGGCACAGGTCCCTTTACTGAATTGTGGATTACTTTTAAATACTCTGATGCACCTATTTCATCTTTTGTCTGACCTAAAATTAAAATTATATCTTCGGAGTCCTTAAAATATTGTTTTACATATTTTGTTCCTTTTATGTAGCCAATCATACCAACTACCGGTGTTGGATAAATTGCACCTTTGTTGCCTTCGTTATAAAAGCTGACATTTCCGCCAGTAACAGGTGTTTTTAAGATTTTTGCCGCATCTGCCATACCTTGCACTGTTTTTTCAAACTGCCAGAATATTTCAGGGTCTTCCGGATTTCCAAAATTAAGGCAGTTGGTTAGTGCAATTGGTGTTGCTCCACTTACACTAACATTACGTGCTGCTTCTGCTACTGCAATTGCACCACCTTTATAAGGGTCAAGATATGTATATCTGCCGTTTCCATCTACTGATGTTGCGAGCAATAAATTTTCTCCTTTTATTTTTAACACAGCAGCATCTGAGCCCGGTAAAGTCCATGTATTTGTTTGAACCATATGGTCATATTGTTCCCATATATTTGATTTACATGCAATGTTAGGGGAGCCCAATAATTTTATTAAAACTTCTTCTATATTTTGCGGAACAGGAACTGAATTAATATCAATATTTATATTATCCAGATATTTTGGTTTTACACCTTTTTGTCTTTTTAAAGGAAAATATTTATGATTACTGTCTGCAAGTGGTGAAACAGGAATATTAGCAACAATTTTTCCATTTTCTTTTACTATGATGTTTTTTTCTTTTATTACTTTTCCTATTGTAACAGCATGAAGACCCCATTTTTTTAAAACTTTTTCTACTTTTTTTTCATTTCCCTTTTTTGTTATCATAAGCATACGTTCCTGTGACTCGGAGAGCATAATCTCATAAGCATTCATCCCTGTTTCCCTTTTTGGAACTTTATCAATATTTAATTCAATTCCAACACCTCCCCTGTTTGCCATTTCAACAGAAGATGATGTAAGTCCTGCAGCACCCATATCCTGAATACCAATTATTAAATTTTTTTCATTTAATTCAAGTGTGGCTTCTAAAAGTAATTTTTCCATAAATGGGTCTGCCACCTGAACCGATGACCGTCTTTCCTGATTTTCTTTTGTGAGTTCTGCAGATGCAAATGAAGCTCCATGTATACCATCCCTGCCTGTTGCAGCACCTATATAAATGACAGGATTGCCTAATCCCTTTGCAACACCTTTTTTTATCTTTTTCTTATTCACAACACCTATAGTCATTGCATTTACAAGACAATTTGTTTCATAACTTTCTTCAAAAACTGTTTCTCCTGCAACTGTAGGGACACCAACACAATTACCATAAAATGCAATACCTTTTACAACACCTGGTAATAATCTTTGAGTATTTTTAGATTCCGGTTCTCCAAAACGAAGAGAATCCAGAACCGCAATAGGGCGAGCGCCCATTGTAAATACATCTCTTAAAATTCCACCGACTCCTGTTGCAGCTCCCTGAAACGGCTCAACAGCAGAGGGATGATTATGAGATTCTATTTTAAAAGCAATACCCAATTTTGTTGTTGCATTTACAATACCTGCATTTTCACCCGGACCCTGTAAAATATATTTACCCTTTGTTGGTAATTTTTTCAACATTGGTTTTGAATGTTTGTAACTGCAGTGTTCTGACCACATCGCAGAAAAAATTCCAAGTTCAACAAATGAAGGTTGCCTTCCCAGAATCTTTAATATAAGTTCGTATTCATCTTTTTTTAAATTATGTTCTTTTATTATTTTATCTGTTATTTTTATATTATAATTTAACAATTTTTTCTCCTTGCTATCTGTTTTTAAAATAATTAACTATTGATTCCAAAATCAACCTGCCATCTGTTGAACCAAGTTCTTTTATCATTGCCCGCTCCGGATGCGGCATCATTCCAAGGACGTTTCCTTCTTTATTAATAATACCGGCGATATTATATAAAGCACCATTGGGGTTGCTCTCATCTGTTATATTCCCATTTTTATCAGAATATCTGAAAACAACACAATCACTTTTTATTAAATCATTTAATGTATTTTCATTGCAAAAATAATTACCTTCGTTATGTGCAATAGGTATTTTTATTATCTGACCCTTATTTAATTTATTTGAAAAAGGCGTATTATTGTTTTCTACTGTAACATATACATATTTACAGATAAATTTTAATTTTTTATTCATAAGCATAGCCCCTGGTAATAATCCTGCTTCAAGCAGTATCTGAAAGCCATTGCATATTCCTATTATTAACTTATTTTTTTTTGTTGAAAATTTTTTTATATTATCCATAACTCTGGAAAATCGTGCAATGGCACCGCATCTTAAATAATCGCCGTAAGAAAATCCACCAGGTATTACTATTAAATCATATTTCATCACATTTGTTGTTTCATGCCAGATATACTCTGTATTTATTCCCAGCACATTTTTTAATGCCCACATACAATCAGCATCACAATTAGAACCTGGAAAAACAACGACACCGGCTTTCAAATGATTTCTCCTTAAAATTAAATTTTATTCAATTGAAAATGTATATTTTTCAATATTTGGATTTGCAAGAAGTTTATCACAAATTTCATCTATCTCTTTTTTTAGTTTTTCTTTATTACCATTATTTGCCTCTATTTCTATGTATTTGCCAATTCTAACATCACCTATATTTTTGTAACCCATTTTATCAAGAGCAAATTTTACTGTTTTTCCCTGCGGATCTAAAACGCCATCTTTTAAAGTAACAATTATCTTAACCTTTGCCACTGCAATTCACCTCAAAATTATGATTTAAAAAGCATACTGGAATGAAACAATTTAATTTTATCTTTAAAAATATTTTTTTTCAAGGATTTTTTTGTATAAGTAATATGAAATGTGAAAATTTACTTGCATTTATGATATAAAATAATAGAAATTTACAATTTATCCCTGATTTATTCAGGTACGGGAATGAGACAAACATACAGGTTGCCCTCTACTTATAATCTTGCTATTGCGCTTTTCAATTGTCAATTGCTTATTGCTGGTTGTTAATATTTTTTCGGTTTTCATTTTTCAATTTTTAATTTAAAGACATAAGATATTGGCGGTTTCCAATTTTCAATTTTTTATTCTTTGTTTTTTTTCTTAAACCGTAAACCGAAAATCGGAAACCGAAAATGTATTTATTAAATCCTAAATGTCTTTTCCAATCAGCAACCAGCAATCAGCAATCGACAATCGGCAAGGTAGTTTTAAATCTCCCCTTTCCCCTCTTTACGAAACTGTCCATTACCCATATCTTTATCTATATAATTAAGAAGCAGGTATATCCTGATTTTTGAGGAAAATTACGGGTGGTTCGCAGTGTTGTCTAGTTTACTTACTCCCAATTTTAACGCCCTTATTAATGCTATTTAAGGGTTGTTGCGTAAGCCTCGCCTACTATTAACTGCAAATTCTTTGCCCGACTTTTTCTCAACCGTTTTTTACGAAAAAATCAGCGGTATACCTGCTTCTTGATACTTATGGGTAATGGACAGGACTAAATCAGGGAGAAACTCCAGCAGGAATCCATTTTTTTCATACATTCGGGCGACCACACAGGGACGCCCCTACGTCAATCAATTATTAATTCTCAATTAATGGATTCCCGCTTGCGCGGGAATGACATTTCCTGTTTGCAACGCTGCTTTATTTTGTCATTCCTGTCCCTGACTGAATCCTGTCTATTACCCATATCTCTTAATAAGAAGCAGGTATATCCTGATTTTTGAGGAAAATTACGGGCGTTTTGTGGCGTTGTCTAGTTTACTTACTCCCAATTTTAACGCCCTTCTTAATCCTATCTAAGGGGTGTTGCGTAAGCCTCGCCTACTATTGACTGTAAATTCTTTGCATGACTTTTTCTCAACCGTTTTTTACGAAAAATAAAGCGGTATACCTGCTTCTTGATACTTATGGATAATGGACAGCCCTGCAGGGTAGAGGAAATTTTTTTCAATTTCCGTTTTTCGGTTTCCAATTTTTTAAATCGTAAACTGAAAATGTTTTTACTTTTTTTCATTAAAAATAAAAATATTATTATTATACCCTTTTATTCTTTTATATTCCAAATCATCACAAAAGTTAAAAATTATTTTTATACCCATTTTGCCGCCAATTCCATTTTTTATTCTTTCTTTTAAATCTTCTGTCTTTGCCTTTAAAATATTAAATTTTTTTCCTTTATCACTTACAATTATTTTTGCTACAGGATAATTTAAATCCAGCTTAATATAAATCTTTCCTTTGCTATTTTTATAACCATATTTAATTATATTTTCCAGATGCTCGGTAATTGTAATTATTGCTGAAATTATTTTATTTGTAGAAAAACCATTTACTTTCATTTCTTTTGTAATCAATTCTCTTACTTTTTTCAGATTTTTCTTTGATGCAGAAATTATTAAATTAAAATTTGTATCTTTTTTCATTGTTTAATCCTTTGTTGCATCTTCTATTGATTCATAATATTTAATTAAAACATTTATTCCAACAACATCAAAAATCCTTTTCATTTTTTTATTCAGGCATGCAATTTTCATATCACCTGATGCTGCCCGTAACTTTTTACATTCCTCAATTATGGCTGACCATCCTGAAGAACTTATGAATTCCATATTTTTCATATCAAGTATTATTTTTTTTGCTTTGCATTCCCAGATTTTTTTTAACTTTGATAAAAATTCAGGCACAGATGATGAATCAAGTTCCCCTGATAATTCTACAATTATAAAACCATTTTTTTCATAACTTTTTAATTCAAACATTTTTTCCTCCTTTTTATTTTATCCTCTCTATCAAAAGCATTGCAATATCATCTTCTTGTTCAGTATCTTCCATAAATTCATTAATTGCAAATTTTATTTTATTCATTATTTCATCTCCTGATTTTGCATAACTAATCTTAAGGATATCATACAATCTTTTCATTTCAAATCTTTCATTTTGCTTATTTTTAGCATCAATCAATCCATCAGTAAATAACAATAGTTTATCTCCAATATCTATATTTAATGTAATCTCTTCTGTTTGTTTTTGTAAAATTTCATTATCAACAATCCCAATTGCAACACCTTTTGAAAAAATTGAACGCACATCTCCTTTTACACTACAAAATAACATCTCATTATGACCCGCAAAAACCATATTTATTTTATTTTGTTTAGTATCAAGAACACCATAAAAAGCAGTTATAAATACATTTTCTGAAAATCTTGAAATTATTTCATTATTTAAATTACAAATAAGTGTTTGGGGGTTAAAATTTTCATTTACTTTTATTTTAAAAATACCGCTGAACATCATCATCATAAGGGCAGCCGGTATTCCCTTGCCGGCTATATCAGAAATTAAAATAACAAATTTATCATCACCAACCTGTATAATATCAAAATAATCTCCACCTATCTCTATTGATGGCTTATAAAAAGAAATTAATCTGTAATTTTTTATGCCGGGGAAATTGCCGGGTAGTATTGCTTCCTGGATTTTCCTTGCGATTTCCAGTTCTTTTTTTATTGCAATTTGTTTTAATTCTTTTTCACGCGCTTGTCTTAAACTTTCTGTCATTTTATTAAAATGAAATGCTAAAACCCCTATTTCATTTTTTTCTTTGACATCAATTTTATATTCCAAATCACCCTCACCTATTTTTTTTATACCTTCAACAAGCTTTTTTATGGGTTCTGTAAGTGTTGCACTTATAAAAAAACTACCTATTATACTTAAAACTACAGCAATTAAAGTTATTATAATAATATTAAAATATGTTTTTTTAATAGTTTCCTCAATTATTGAATATGAAATACCGATATGCACTGTGCCTATATTAATTTTACCTTTTGCTTTTGCAATTGAGGAAAAATCAATATAGCCCCCTGTATTTTTATCAAAATAAACAGGAGTTTTATTGACAGATAAATAAAATTTAAAACAACAGGGTAAAAAATTAGCTCCGACAAATTGCATATCATTGTGTGCAAGAATTTTATTATCTTTGTCAACAACAAGTGCATATATTATACTTTTATCTTTTGTTGTTTCTTTTAGAATTTTTGCAACTTCTAAATCGTATTTTATAAGTAACAAATCCGCAACATTATTTGCAATATTTTGTGCAATTGTTGTTCCCCTTAATTCTATTTCTCTTATCATATTCTGTTTTTGTGTTTTTACCATTAAAAAAGTAACACAGATAAAAATAAAAAATATCAGCAATAAAAACATACCCATTATATACCATCTTATACTTATGAATTTTTCTTTCACTTTATGCCTCTTTTTTCCAGTTCTTCTATTTCAGCATTTACCTTTTCCAGATTACGAAGTGTTTTTATATTTTCCGGGTCAATCAATAAAATCTTTTGCCAGATGAACACGGCTTTTTTTAAATTTCCTGATGTGTATTCATTTACTCCCTCATAATACAAACTTTCTATTTTTTTCTTCTGTTCTTCATCTATTATTTCTCTTTTTTGTTTAGTTTGTGGTTTTATTTTATTGATATAATATCTTATAATTTTGTTATCTGGTTCCTGCTGAAGTGCTTTTTCCCATTCTGCAACTGCTTTGTCAAATCTCTTTCGTATATAATAATTAATGCCGGAAATAAATTTTTCATTTTTTATATCTCTGAATTCAACTTTTGTTTCATTTATGATTTTTTCTTTTATCTTTTCTTCTAAAAATTTTATCATCTTTTTTGCATTTTCATTTTGTGGATTCCAGTCAAGCGATTTTTCTGCCATCTGTAAAGCTGTCTCAAAATCACCTTGTTTATAAAATTCATATGCTTTTTTATAATACTCATTTGATTTAATAGCTATTTTTTGACTTAATTTTTCATCTACAATTTTTTTAACTTCCGCAAAAATCTTTTTTCTCTTTTCTTCTTGCTGCTCTGATAAAGTTTGTCCAAATTTATACAACACAGAAAATTTATGAAGCGGACCTAAAAAATCATTGTTGATATATGCATAATCAAACGATAAATTAAAAATAAAAATACCACCGCCAAAAGTAAACAATCCATCATTAAAACCAGCCCTTAAATTTATTAATTTAGCCCAGTTAATTTCTGTTCCTGCTTTTATTTTAAAATTCTCATTTTCACCAATTGATAAATCTGTATCAAGCAACAAGCCAAAATTATTAAAATTAAAATCAAAACCAAATGCGAGTATATAACGCTGCCCCAAACTTTCTGTTGTTGTTTTCATAACAAATGTTGGTTTTATTAAATTCTGAACTACAAAACCGATTTTAAATATATCAAACGGTGTATAAATCAAACCAGCGTTTAAACCAAATCCAAAGGCATTAAAATCAGTTAACTTTCTATTAAAAATATTTATATCTGTACCTAAATAAAATTTTTCATAAATTTTGTTTGAATAACAGATGGATAATTTATAATCAGTAAGATTGATTTCCTCTGCCGGCTTGTCTGATTCATCAAAACCTTCTATAATACCTGAGTAAAATCTGAAAATACCTGAAGATAAAACACCAAACTCAAGGACAGGCAGAGTATAGGCAACAAAATCATAGGTAGTATTTTCATAAAGTTGAGTGTGTAAAAAAACAACTTCCTGCCTTTGAATTAAAGCAAGCCCCGCTGGATTATAAAAAATGGATGCTGTATCATTTGCAATTGCTGTATATGCGCCACCCATTGCTTCTGCTCTTGCACCTGCACCTGCTGAAAAAACACTCTCAGTGCCATAATCACCCTGAAAAGAAAATAAAACTGAACAAAAAAACAAAAACAATAAAATCAAATTTATTTTTTTCATTTCAGGGCCACTACCTTTTTTGTTAATTTTACAACTTTTTTATCTATTTTATCTTTTACTTCTATGGAGTATAAATAAACACCTGATATTACATCTTTGCCTGACTGATTTTTACCATCCCATACATCTTCATAATGCAATCCCTTTTTTTTCACTGCTTTTTCTATAATTGTTTTTACAAGATTTCCGTTTATTGTCCATATTTTTATTGTTACCTCTGCATCCTGCTCTAGATAATATTCAATTTTCATATTTTGCTTTTGTGGGTTAAATGGATTTGGGAAAGAATGAAAAGAGTTTATTAAACTTTTTTCCTGAATAGAAACGCATCCTGATTTCATATTTCCAAAATAATCTCCTTCTGCCGGATTTACTGATGCAAGTGGTAGTGTTTTTACATCTTCCCCTGTCTCAAGTTCTAAATAAAATGGTTCTTCTGCTGCTTCTATTATATCAACTATTACTTTTATTTCCCTTTCTGCTCCTGATGGTATTATATAATTTATCGGAGTTATATTTATTTTATTCTCTGACCCGGGATTTATTGTAATAATTAAATTATTTTCCCTGTCCTGCAATTTTATTGCCTTTAATACACTATTTGCTGAAATATTTTTCCCGCTACACTCCTTTACTGCAATTGCAATAGATGTTACTGCTATTGGTATTGCATTATAATTCTCAAACTTTAATGATAAGGCATCTACTCCGCTGCTTCCCTGTGCAACTGAAACAGGCATCAAATCTTTGTGTCCTACTTTAAAATTATATGCAAGTGCTGTTATTGTTATCGGATTTGATTCAAATGGAAAAACATCTGCATTTACTGCTGTTACTGTCACATATCCGTATGGTAAAGCAAATCTTGAAATATACTCTTGTGAATTAATTTCTAATTTATAAACTCCTTCCTTAGCATACAATGATATATCCCCTGATACATATGCCGTCTTTGTGTTTAAAACATCTGATAAAAATGGCCTTTCAAAATTTATAAAAAAAGAATTATTTCCAATGTTAGAAAAATCTGTATAATAGGCATAAGTAATATTTTCATTTAAATCTGTTATATAAATACTTTTAAAAATTTTAGAAGGATCTATTATATTCGAATCTAAATCTTTAACTGTAAAAGTTATACCATTTATTAAAACATCAGAAGTACCTGGTGTGCCTGGATTAAAATAATAAAGTATCATAAATTTTACATTTGGTTGTCCAATCCCTACCATTGTTGGTGCTATATTACTGTTATGCCATATATAAAGATCGGTTGCAGGCGCCACAAAAATTCCAGTCGCTTCTGTCTCCCATGGAAAATCAGGTGAATTTGATTTTATTACTTCATATTTTGAATTTGCATCAACAATTGAAATATTTCCAGCATCTTGCAAAGCTATTTTAAAATTTGGAGCAAAAGCAGTTGATAATATGTCTGCAAATAATCTAAAATACTGACTCTGGCCATAAGAAAATATATAAGGTGTTATTAATTTTAAATACACTTCACTTCCTACTCCAGCTATCGCACTCCCTAAAGTATTTCCTAAACTATCAGTTATATATAATTTTTCTAATGCTGAATTTGCAGAAAGAGGAAGTCCTGAATCATTTTTAACAGTTATAGTAATCGAATTAAATTCTGCTTTTGCACTTAAAGGATTTGAATTATTATAAACTCTAAAATTAAAAAGTGAAACATATCTTTGCCCTTTTACAACACCTAAAGGGAGTAACGGTAAAAAATTATCAACAATAATACTATTTAATTTTTCCTGTATCACAGCTGCTGTTGTTTGTTTTGGGAAATTAGATAAAGAAGATATAATAACAGGAACGCTTGAGTTTGTATCAACAGCATACAAATCTCCTGTATTTTCAAGAGTTATCTTTATCGATGAGGAAGAATAATTTGTTGCTACATCAAATAACAAAGCGCAAGAAACAGATTGAGTCGCAGGAACTATTAAAGGCGCAGTAAGCAAAATAGTAACTTTGCTTGTTGTAGTTGCTTCTGATTCTCCGTATATAAAACTTTCATCTATACTTGTTATCTTTATTTTTTTTATAACACTTGATGCAGGTATTAAATTATCAAAAAAATCTTTTATATAAAAAGTTATTCTGGAAATTTTAATACTTGCGGTCATCGTATTTCCTGTATTTTCAAAATTTAATTGCATTGCTTTAATATTTTTCTGGTCTGTTGAGATATAATTTGGCATTGTATTTAAATGATTCAACCGCAACTCTGTTGCTTTATTTTGAATATATGTAACAGATGAGCCCATAGGAAATGAAAATCCAGAAGAAGAAACAACAGTCAATGAATTTCCGGTAAAATAATCAACCGCAAAAATATCAGAAGGTGAATTTATTTCAATTTTAAAATCTTTTATATCATCTGTAATTTTATTTGTTATCCCTAAAACAATATAAATATTTTTTTCTGAATATTGATTTATATTTAATCCCAAAAGTATAGGGCACCAAATAAAAGAATCAATTGTACTAATTGATGTATTAAAATAAAATGTATTTTCATCTCTTATACCAACGCTTGTTATAACAGCAGATGCTGTGATTGTATTTGAATTTTTATCTTTTACCGTTAAAGTTATGCCTTTTATTGTAGCAATACCACTTGATGGATTTTTAATTTTAAACATTACTGCATAAACATCTTTCTGCTCTGTAGAAACAGATGCAGGCATAAGGTCATAATTTGAAACAGAAATTAGATTTGCATTAATTGGTGTGCAAGTCATTGTTGGCGTATTTGTCATAGTTGGAGTAGCAGAGGGGACAACACATCCAGCATTTGAAACCAATTCTGATACCCATGCTATATAATCAAAATTTGGTCCGCCTTCACTGGATAATGCATTAAACTCTAATTCATTATATCCTTTATTTAAATTTATTGATATATTTTTAATTATCCATGTATTCCAATTACCGGTTGTTGGAAAATCTATGTTTGAGATTGCCAGTTGTCCATTTATATATAATTCCATATTTCTATTATTTTCACTTCCGTTTGCATATCTTATTAAAAGATCAATCGTTGTTGAGTTTATTGCATTTAACGAAAATATTATTTTTGTTCCAACTGCATTATTAGGATTTGCATAGCCAGTACCTTCATAACCCCCATTTAAATTTTCTATAAATCCATCTAAATAACATGGATTTTCACCTTCTATTCTGCCATAACCTATTGCAACTGTAAACGTAGGACTGGGTAGGGCTGGCGTATATGTCATTGTTGCTGTTCGTGTAGGCGTAGCAGTAGGGGTTGCTGTAAATGTAGCAGTAATAAAATCAATACTATCCACATAAATAAAACCAGAATAATTACTTATTGAACCAATTATTATACCCAATCTTTTTACAGGATTATTAAATATTGTACTTGATATATCCCAATTCAAATCAGTCCAAGAATTAATTGTTAAAAACACAGGTGTACTTTCAAATAATTGCCAATTTGTGTCTTGTAAAAAAATTTTTGCAAGAATATTAGAAGGTGCACCTGCTGGTAAATAAACTTTTGCACTTATGTTTTGGGACGGTATTTGATTGTCAACTGCAATACCTGCCTGATTCCATATTGAACCATTGCCAGTGAAATTAACTGTAACCCTTGCAGATTTAGAACCAATTGCAAAATCCTCAGAGACTGTTAAAGTTATTCCCTGCGCACTATTTATTGTATCGAGATAAAACCCCTGCAATGTACCATCTTCAAAATTAAAACGAGCAGTATCTATTGTTGCACAAAAAATATATTTATAATTAATAAGTAACATTAAAACAAAAAGAAATAAAAATTTTTTTACAATCTTTTCCTCCTGATTTTATTTTTTATCAATATAATACATTTTTTGTTCTTTGTAAATTTATATTTAAAATAAGATTCTGTCCATAAAGGTAGTTTTATTAGTTTTCTCAAGAACTCATTTCACTCCTATAGGTTATGCTTTAATATTTATTGTTTTAACAGCAATTAACCCCTTCTATATTATTATATTTTTTGAACCATCTTTATGATTACTCTTTCTGTCTCATATAACACTTTTCCCTTTATTCTCTCTATGTTTTTTGCATCTAACCTTTTTTCTGCTATTTCTCTAATTTTTATTATAAATCTTATTTGGTTTTAACTCATCTATTTTTAAATTACACATTCTAAAATGTGAACTTATTTTAATTTTTTATATCTTTTCAATACCTATAATTTTGAGTGCCGGCTTAAAATAAAAATCAAATGGTCATAATTTGAAATTTTTATTATTAAAAAAAATAATTTTTATGCAAATTTTTTCTATATAAGTAAAAATTATTTTTCGCCTATGAATATGAATAAGCAATACAAATAAATCCTCAACACATACTTATTATTCCAAAATCAATTTTAAATCCTAATTTGTATATTAAACCTTGCTTGAACTTTCTAAAAATTATCTTAATATAACTAATTCTACTGGTCTACTCCTCTCTTCTATTGCTTCTCTGTTTTTTCCAACTAATAAAACATAATATATTCCGTTTGCTAATCTATTTAAATATCTGCTTTCTATGTTTATCGTATTTTCTCCTGCTTTGTATTCGCCTTCCATTGTTATCTGCTTTATTAATCTGAATCCGCTTGTGTATATCCTCACCTTTATCACTTTACTCCCCTGTGTTATATCAAATCTGATTTTTAAATTTCCTTCCGTCGGATTATATGGGTTCGGAAAAATTACTATATCCTCTATCTTAAACTCTCCCTTATCTGGTATTACTGTCTGTGTAAAACTCGGTATTATTGTATTTGTTGCTGTTATGCTCGTTGTTATTGTTAACGTTGCTGTTCGTGTCCAACTCGGCGTTGCTGTTATTGTATTTGTTACTGTATCTGTCGATGTTGCTGTTCTTGTACTTGTCATCGTATAAGTCGGCGTCACTGTCGATGTGTTTGATGATATCGTGTCTGTATATGTATATGTCGGCGTTTGTGTATTTGTATTAGTAAACGTTGATGTCGGCGTCCGTGTCCGTGTATTTGTCGCACTCGTTGTCCAGGTATTTGTATATGTCTGTGTTGCTGTCCGTGTGCTTGTTAACGTTACTGTTCTTGTGTATGTTAATGTTTGCGTTGCTGTCCTTATTTCTGTACTTGTTACTGTCCTTGTTGCACTTTCAACCTGTGAACTTGTTATTGTATTTGTCGGTGTTGATGTCCTTGTTCTTGTCATTGTATAAGTTGATGTTGCTGTTGGTGTATTTGATGATATTGTGTCTGTATATGTAAATGTTGGGGTTCGTGTATTTGTATAAGTAAATGTAGATGAAGGTGTTGGGGTTCGTGTATTTGTTGGTGTCAGAGTTCTTGTATATGTTGATGGCACTGTTCTTGTATTTGTTGGGGAAGAAGTTAGTGGTGCTGTATATGTTGACGTTGGCGAGACAGTATTTGTGTATGTCGGCATTGGAGTTCGTGTAAATGTAAATGTTAATATTGGTGTCCGCGATGGCGTTGGTGATGGTGTATTTGAAGGCGTTAAAGTGTGTGACGGTGTTGGCGATGAGCTTGACGTCGGCGTTCTCGTATAAGTTGGTGTTAGTGTTGCTGACAATGTTGCCGTGTTTGTCCGTGTTGCTATTCCTGTGAATGTGTTTGTTGGTTGCACCGTGTTTGTCCTTGTTGATGTTTGCGTTGCACTCGGCGTTGTCGTCCTCGTATAAGTTGGTGTAGGTGTCAGTGACGGACTTGACGTTGGTGTTCTGGTGTAAGTTGGAGTTGGTGTCCTTGTCAGTGTTGGTGATGGTGTATTTAAAGAAGTTGATGTCCATGACGGTGTTGATGTTGGACTCAGTGTTTGTGTTCTTGTCATTGTCCCTGACGCTGTTCGTGTAAATGTCGCGGTTATCTGTGGTGTATTTGTTCTCGTGCTTGTATATGTTACTGTTCGTGTCGGTGTATTTGTTAGTGTATTTGTTTGCGTTACTGTTCTTGTAAAAGAAGATGTCACTGTGCGTGTCCCTGTAAATGTATTTGTTGGTTGTTGCGTGTTTGTTCTTGTTACTGTTACTGTATTTGTTGATGTTGGTGTCCTTGTCGCTGTTACTGTCCAAGTAGTCGTTGCAGTTCTTGTCCTTGTATTTGTTATTGTTCGTGTCGGTGTCCCCCCTAAATTACAATTATATACATTTGATAATTCATCCCGTGTTGTAATATATGAATGATTAAATACATATTGAACATGGGATAAACTATTCTGAGCTGAATTGCTTTCAAATCCATCCCATGTCATAAACCATATCCAGTGTGCATCCTGTGCTACCATCGCATCCGGGTCAGGTATTGTTCCATTTTCTGTCATTGCAACCAGTTTTTGATTACCTGTCAAATTAAATAATCCATAAAACATACTTGTAGATGGACTGTAATTTCCACCTGACAAATAAATATCTGCACCTATCACATCAACATAGTTATTTCCCGGATACCAGCTCGATGCATTTGCAGATGTTGTTGATGTCCAAACCCAGATTAAATTATTTAATCCATGATAATTCGTAAATCTGTCAAACATTAAATAATAAAGTTGTTTGCAGGGTCCTGGTCCTTTTGCTCCCCACCAGAACCAACCTCCCTCTGCCTCATGTAATGGTCTCCATAACACTGGCACCCCTGCATCTCTTAATCTTTTTAATTGTGTTGCTATTGCATCTAAATCTCTGATTATTAATTGATATTCATTTGATGATGGGTTGTTCATTGCATATTGAATATCAAAACAGGTGCATTCTGTATAAAATCCCCGCCACCAAGGACAATCACTTGTATCATAAAGACAGGTTGGTGCATTCCAGTGCCACTCAAATTCTACAATACCTCCCTGTTGATACCAGGCGATTGCTTTTTCTACTTCGGTAGAACTTGCTCCACGCTCAACTCTCGATGGAGAATAATCTATCATATCAAATCCACATAATGCAGGATATTTACCAGTATTGTTATATACCCAATCTACATCACTTCTATTATGTTGACCTGCTATTGTCTTATTTCCAAAATTATCAACTAGATAACTCATCAAACATTTTGTTGCATTTGTAGAATTTGGATTTACAAGATTTTTTGATACAACAAGAGGGGGTAAAGTTGCTGCCTCAACCCCAAACCAGTCAAGATAAAACCATCCCCAGTTATATTGTATTCGCAAAGTGTTATTTCCAGCATTTAATGGAACCATTCCTGCTGTAACTGATGTAAAACCAGAAGAACTTGGAAAAGTTACAGATGTTTGAAAAACGCCATTCACATATAAATCATTTATTTTTTGACCCATTGTTGCCGCATACCCTATAGTAATTGTATACATTCCTGCAGTGGGAACATTGACTGTTACCTGGCAGTAATCCCCCGCGTTATCAAATCCATCGACATAGCCGGTTCCCTGATATCCGGCCAAAGAATTGCTCACATATGTTCCATTTAATGTCCCATTTTCCGCCTGATATATAGTCGCTGCTTTTATATAAAATACAATTAAAAAAAACTGAATGCAAATATAAAAAAATTTTTTAAAATACATATAACTTTTCCTTTTTTATTTTATCTTAATATAACTAATTCTACTGGTCTACTCCTCTCTTCTATTGCTTCTCTGTTTTTTCCAACTAATAAAACATAATATATTCCGTTTGCTAATCTATCTAAATATCTGCTTTCTATGTTTATCGTATTTTCTCCTGCTCTGTATTCGCCTTCCATTGTTATCTGCTTTATTAATCTGAAGCCGCTTGTGTATATCCTCACCTTTATTATTTTCATATCCTGCGTTATATTAAACCCTATCTTTAAATCTCCTTGCTTGTACGGATTGGGATACAAAACTATTTTGTCAATTGCTGGTTGCTGATTGCTGATTTGTGTTTTTGTTGCTGTTGGTGTTGCTGTCATTGTTGGTTGCTGGCTGCTGGTTGCTGTTTGAGAAAACGTGGGTGTTGATGTGCTTGTTCTTGTTAATGTGCTTGTTGGTGTATTTGTAGGTGTATTTGTTCTTGTATATGTTGATATCTGCGTTAC
>Ga0078972_1004703_pt1 | contig 36587 bp, 23 predicted proteins | sample YelNatPaOPGAMG01_FD_67568 | JGI IMG/M metagenome (GOLD analysis project Ga0078972, IMG submission 67568) | Hot spring thermophilic microbial communities from Obsidian Pool, Yellowstone National Park, USA - OP-RAMG-01 (SPADES assembly) (version 2) | ecosystem: Environmental > Aquatic > Thermal...
TGGAATCCCCCCTCACCCTGACCCTCTCCCCCATGGGGAGAGGGAAGCCGGGCGCTGGCCTGTCCCTCTCCCTCAAGGGAGAGGGAAGCCGGGCGCGAGCCTCTCCCTGGTAACAATGCATGGGATGGTGAGGCGACGGTATGAACTTGCGTGTGCCCGGCCCGACGCCCCTGCCGCCCGAGGTGCGGCAGGCGGTGTCGGGCGCGATGATCAACCACCGCGGCCCCGAGTTCCGTGAGCTGCTGGGGGCGGTTACGGCCGGGGTGCGCGAAGTGCTGCAGACGTCGAATGATGTGCTGTTCCTGACCACATCGGGCACAGGCGGGCTGGAGGCGGCCATCGTGAACCTGCTCAGCCCGGGCGACCGCGTGTTGGCGGTAACGGTGGGCGCCTTTGGCGACCGCTTTGCCGAAATCGCGCGCGCCTTTGGCGCCGAGGTCACGGTGGTGGAGGCGCCTTGGGGGCGGGCGGCCGATCCCCTGGCCGTGGAAGAGGCGCTCGAGCGCGTGCCCGATGCCCGGTTGGTGCTGGTGACGCACAACGAGACCTCGACCGGCGTGGCCAACGACCTGGCTACCCTGGGCGAGGTGGTGCGCGCCCACCGGCGGGGCGGGTATCCCCTGCTCCTGGTCGACGCGATCAGCTCCGCAGGGGCAATGCCGCTCTTTGCCGACGATTGGGGCTGCGATGTGGTCATCTCGGCCTCGCACAAGGCGTGGATGGCGCCGCCGGGGCTGGCCATGCTCAGTGTCAGCGAACGCGCCTGGGCGGTGGCAGAGCGCGCCACCTGCCCGCGCTTCTACTTTGACCTGCGCCGCGCCCGGCACCTGGCAGCCCGCGGCGAGACGCCGTGGACCCCGGCTGTGCATGCCCTGCAGGGGCTGCGCGCGGCGCTGGCGCGGATGCGGGCCGAAGGGTTGGATGCCGTCTATGCGCGGCACCGGCGGGTGGCGCACCGCATGCGCGAGGGGGCCAGAGCCCTGGGCCTGGAACTCTTCGCCGACCCGGCCCATGCCTCGAACACCGTGACCGCGCTCTACGTGCCTGAAGGGAAGGACGGCGAGGCGTTGGTCGCTGCCCTGCGAGCGCAGGGGGTGATCGTGGCCGGCGGCATGGGGCCCTTCAGGGGCAGAGTGTTGCGCGTGGGGCATATGGGGTATGTGGATATGGCCGATATCGACGGCGTGCTGAGGGCCCTGGCCACAGCCGTCGCGTGACCGGCGAGGGCCGCCGAGGCCTGCAGGCGAGCGGGGCAGGGGTCGAGGCTGCTGGCGCCAGTTGCAGAGCCTCGCCCCCTGCCCCTCCCCTTGGGGCGCACGAGTGCCCTTCGCCACGGCACCAGGCAACGCGCCCCGAAACCACCGCAGGCAGCGACAGACGCTGGGGGATGGAAGATGTACCGGGTACTGGTGACCGAGCCCCTCTCGGATGAGGGGCTGGCCCGCCTGCGCGAGAGCACCGAGGTCGATGTGCGCATCGGGCTCACGCCGGGCGAGCTGGTCTCGATCATCGGCGACTATGACGCGCTGATCGTGCGCAGCCGCACCAAGGTGACGGCCGAGCTCCTGCAGGCGGGGCAGCGCCTGAGGGTGGTGGCCCGCGCCGGCTCGGGCGTCGACAACATCGACCTCGAAGCGGCGACACGGCGCGGCGTGCTGGTGGTCAACGCGCCGCAAGGGAGCACGGTGGCCGTGGCCGAGCACGCCATGGGGATGATGCTGGCGCTGGCCCGGCACATCCCGGCCGGCGATGCGGCCATGAAGGCGGGCCGCTGGCCGAAGGACTCGCTCATGGGCACCGAGCTGCGGGGCAAGACGCTGGGCATTGTGGGCCTGGGGCGCATCGGCACGGCCCTGGCCCGGCGTGCGGCAGCCTTTGAAATGCGCCTGGTGGCCTATGATCCCTTCGTGTCGGCCGAGCAGGCGGCGCGGCTGGGTGTGGAGATGGTCAGCCTCGATGCCTTGCTGGCCCAGGCCGATTTCGTCTCGATCCATGTGCCGGCCAATGAGCGCACCTGGGGGCTGATCGACGCCGGCAAGCTGGCGCGCATGAAGCCGACGGCGCGGCTTATCAACTGCGCCCGCGGAGGGATTGTCGACGAGGAGGCGCTGGCACATGCTCTCGCCGAGGGCAGGCTGGCCGGTGCAGCCCTCGACGTGTTCGCCCACGAGCCACCAGGTGCGAGCGGGGTGGTGGCGTCTCCCAAAACGGTCTGCACGCCCCACCTGGCCGCCTCGACCGAGGAGGCGCAGGAGACCTGTGCGCTGGATGCGGCCGAGCAAGTGCTGGCCGTGCTGGCCGGCGGTGTGCCCCGCTACCCGGTGAACGCGCCGATGCTTTCGAGTGAGGAGATGGCGGCCCTGGGGCCCTACGTCGACCTGGCGACGCGGCTGGGCAGCTTTCTGGGGCAGATGGATGGTGGTGCCGTCGGCCGGCTCGAGTTCGTCTATGCCGGCGAGCCGGCCGCCCACAACACGGCCCTCTTGCGCTCGGCCATGCTGGTCGGCCTTCTGCGGCTGGTGGTCGACGAGCCGGTGAACCTGGTCAATGCGGGGGCCGTGGCGGCGAGTCGCGGTCTGGCGATCGCCGAGCGCCGCGAGCCGGAGGCCGAGAGCTATACCAATCTACTGACCATCCGTGCCGCCACGACGGAGGGCGAGCGCTCGGTGACGGGGAGTGTGGTGCGCGGTCGCCCTCACCTGGTGGGCATCGACGGCTTCTGGCTCGACTTTCCGCTCGAGGGTTATCTGCTGCTCAGCGAGCACATCGAACAGCCCGGCGTGCTGGGGCGCATGGGCACGCTCTTGGGCGATGCCGGCGTCAGCATCTCCTTCGTGCAGGTGGGGCGCTGGGGCCGGGGCTCACGGGGCGTGATGGTGCTGGGGCTCGACGACCCGGCGCCGCCAGGGCTGCTCGATCGCATCCGCGCCCTGCCCAGCATCCGGTCCGTGCGGCTGATCAAGGTCTAGCAGCAATGCCGTTCAAATAGCAGGGCTCCAAGGGACGCAGAGGGCCGCGGAGGGAACGCGACGGAGCCGTTTCGTGGCCCCTCTGCGCCCCTCCGCCTCTCCGCGCTTTTTGCGTCTCCCGGGGTCCGGCTGTGCACGGCCACTCCTGTCTTAGACGGGACATCCTTGCCCATCTCTTTCCTCGATGCTATAATCCCCCGGTCCGCGTTCATCCTGCCCGGGCAGGCGAGAGGAGGGTATGACGAAAGGGCGAATGCGCCTGCTGGCCGGTCTGGCGGTCAGCGCCGTGTGCCTCTACCTGGCGCTGCGCAGCGTGGATCCGGCCAAACTCGTCGAAGCGTATCGGGGTGCCAGCTACATCTACCTGGTGCCCGCTGTGGTGCTCACCATTCTCATCAACTGGGCGCGCGCGTACCGCTGGCGCCTCCTCATGTACCCCAACGACCGGCAACCGCTCGGCCGCCTCTTCTCGATGGTGAACATCGGTTACCTCTTCAACAGCGCCCTCCCGGCCAAGGTGGGAGAGGTGGTGCGTGGCTACCTGGCCGGGCGCCTGCTGCCGGGTGGGATGGCGCAGGCCCTCTCGACCCTCCTGGTCGAGCGGCTGCTCGATGTGCTGACCCTGGTGCTGCTCCTGGCCGGCCTTTTGCCTGTGGTCGCGCTCCCGCGCTGGAGCGTGACGGCAGGGCTCGTTTTCGGGGCCGCTGCGCTGGGGGGCACGGCGCTGCTCGTGGTGCTGGCCAGGCTCGGCCCGGGGGCGCTCGACCGGCTTTGGGGCGTGGTTGGCAGGGTGCCCGGCCTCGGCGACCGCAGGGTCCGGGCGGCGTTGGAGCACCTGCTCGACGGGCTGCGCGTGCTGACGGTGGGCCGCCGGCTGCCGGGCATCGCGTTCTGGTCGCTGCTCATCTGGGCGGGGTACGTGTTCTGCAACTATACCACCCTGGTGGCCTTTCACTTGGGCCACCTCTCGCCGATGGCGGCGGCTGTGACGGTGTGCGCGACAGGGCTGAGTATGGTGGTGCCCTCCTCGCCGGGCGCGTTTGGGCCGGTGGAGGGAGCCGTGATCTTTGCCCTGGCCCTCTATGGGGTGGGCGAGAGCCAGGCTTTCGCCTATGCCTTTGGGCAACACGCCCTCAATATCGCTGTGCTGGTCGTCCTGGGGCTGTGGGGCCTGCGCAGCGAAAGCCTGTCGTTTTCCTCGGTGCGCGAGCGGGCCTTGGGCGGGGCGGAGGAGTCGCCCCAGTAGGGCGAGGGGTGAGCGCGGAATCGCCCGCTTGCAGGGGGAGTGAGCCAGGGCTTATCGGATGCTGCCCTTGCCGGGCGGATTTGTGCATGCTATAATAGCCGGCATTCCGCCGGCCCACGGGCCGGCGAGTGCCACCAGGAGTTGCGATCGGATGAGGATCCTCATGGTTCTGACCTACTACCACCCGCACTGGACGGGGCTCACCGCCCATGCCCAGCGGTTGGCAGAGGAACTGGCAGGGTCCGGACACCAAGTCACCGTGCTGACGGCTCAGTTCAGGAAAGACCTGGCGTTGGAGGATGAGCACAACGGCGTCAAGATCGTGCGGCTGCCGACGGTTGGGCGGGTAAGCCGCGGGATGGTGATGCCATCATTCCCGGCGTCGGCATGGCGCCTGATCCGCGAGCACGACGTGGTGCAGGTGCATACGCCGATGCTCGAGGCTGCCCTGGTGGTGTGGTTGGCGAACCGGGCCGGCAAGAAGACGTTGGTGACCCACCATGGCGACCTGGTGATGCCGGCAGGCCTCTTTGACCAGTTCGTAGAGCATACGGTCACCGCCCTCATGAGGCCCAGCCTGCGCTGGGCGCCGGCCATCTCGAGCTACAGCCGCGACTATGCCGAGAACTCGGCCTATTTGCGCCCCTTCCTTCACAAGATGAGCTTCATCTACCCTCCGATCGAGATTCCCCAGCCAATTCCCGAGCAGGTGGCGGCCTGGCGGCGCGAGCTGGGCCTGGAGGGGCACCCGGTGGTGGGCTTTGCGGGGCGGTTCGTGGAAGAGAAGGGCTTCGACTTCTTGCTGCAGGCGATCCCAGCCATCCAGGCCCAGGTGCCGGGCACCAAGTTCGCCTTTGCGGGCGAGCGCAACGTGGTCTATGAGAACTTTTACGCGCGTTGGGAGCACCTGGTCGAGCGACACAGAGAGGATATCGTCTTCTTGGGCCTGCTGACCGACCGGCAGCGGCTGGCGAATTTCTATGCCATGTGTGACCTCTTTGCGCTGCCCAGCCGCTCGGATTGCTTTGCCATCGTGCAGGTGGAGGCGATGCTCTGTGGCACGCCGGTGGTGGCGAGCGACATTCCCGGGGCGCGCGTGCCGGTGCGCGAGACGGGCATGGGCCGCCTGGTGCGGCCGCGCGACCCGGAGGCGCTGGCCGAAGGCATTGTGCAGGTGCTGTCGGACCCGGACCGCTACCGGCGCACCCCGCAGCAGGTCCGCCAGGTTTTCAGCACCGAGCGGACGGTGGCGCAGTACCTGGAAGTGTTCGAGCGCCTGTGCGAAAGAGGGCCGAAGGGTGGCGACGCTGGCGAGTGACCCACTGGCGCGGCTGCTGCGCAACGAGTCGGACGTGGCCTACAAGCGGCGCGTGCGCACGATGATCGAGTTCCTGGAGCCACAGGAGGGCGAGCGCATCCTCGACTGCGGCTGCGGGATGGGGTTCTACCTGCGCACCCTGAGCACGCTCTACAAGGCGAGCTACACGGGCCTGGATGGCAGCGCGGAGACGCTGGATTTCGCGCGCCGGGCTCTGGCCGGGCGGGGCATCCCGCTGGTGCGGGGCGATGTGCTGCGCCTGCCCTATGCCGACGGCTCGTTCGACAAAGTGCTCCTGAGCGAGGTGCTCGAACACCTCACCGACGACCGGCAGGGGCTGGCCGAGCTGCACCGGGTGTTGCGGCCGGGGGGCATCCTGGCGCTGACGGTGCCGCACCGCGACTATTCCTTCTGGTACGACCCGATCAACCGTGTGGCCGAAGGGGTGTTGGGCCGCCCCATCCGCCGGGGGCCCTTTGCCGGCATCTGGGCCAACCACCAGCGGCTGTACCGGCCGGAGGAGCTGGTGGCACGGCTCGAAGAGGCGGGATTTGAAGCCCTGGACGTGCGCTGTATGACCCACTACTGCTTCCCCTTTACCCAGACGATCGTCTACACCCTGGGCAAGGGCGCCATCGAGCGGGGGCTTTTGCCCGATTTCATCTTGCGCAACACCCACCGCTTTCGCTCAGAAGACAACGGGGGCAGCCCGCTGAACCCGATTAACTGGGCTCTGGCGGTGTTCAACGCCTTCGATCGGCTGAACGAGGCCGATTGCAGCCCTAAGCGAACCTGGGTGAACGTCGCAGTCAAAGCGCGCAGGGGAGCCTGAGATGCAATGAAGCCACAGAGGCGTCGGCTGGCCTTGCTCTGCCTCGGGTCGAGCTTGGCGCTGGCGGTGGCCGGGCAGTACTACTTTGCCAGGCGGCGCGACTATGTGTGGGATGGCGTGTTCCTCTACGGGCTGGCCTCGGCCCTGTTCCTGGTGGCCGTGCGGCTGGCGGAGCCGCTGCCAGCCGCCAGCTACGCCAAGCCTTGGTGGAGCGCCCCTGTGGGGTGGGCGCGGAGTCACCCCTGGCGCATGGCCATGGCCTGCACCGCGCCGGCCCTTTCGCTGGCGGTGGCGCTCAGGGCAGGCAGGCCGCTCACGGCCGCACAGGGCTACCTGCTGCTGGGGCTGTGGCTGGCAAGCGTGGGGCTGTGCGTGGCGGCTACGGCCGACGCCTCTGCCCTCTGGAGCTGGGCGCGCACGCTGCCGGGGCACCTGCGGGCCCGCCGGTGGGAGGCCGCGCTCGTGGCGCTGCTCTTCGTCGCGGGCGCGTTGGCCCGCTTCGTACACCTCGACAGCATCCCCTACATCCTGGGCGGCGATGAGGCTTCGATGGGGCGAGAAGCCATCGAGGTCCTCCGCGGCCACCTGACGAACCCCTTTGCGACGGGCTGGTTCTCGCACCCCACGTTGTTCTTCTACATCCTTGCGGCTACGCTGCGCTGGCCAGGGGGAGTGGTGACCGGGCTGCGCGCCGTGCCCGCGCTGGCCGGGGCGCTGACGGTGCCGGCCCTGTACCTGCTGGCGCGCGAGCTGTTTGGCCGGCAGGTGGCCTTCCTCTCGGCAGCCTACCTGGCCTGCTACCCCTATGCGATCCACTTTTCACGGCTGGCGCTGAACAATGCGGTGGACCCGCTGCTGGCTGCGCTGGCCTTTTACCTGTTCTTTGTGGGGCTGCGGGCAGGGCGCGGCCGCTACCTGTGCTTTGGCGTGGCTGGGGCGCTCTTGGGGCTCGGCCTTTACTTCTACATGGGCAGCCGGGCCATGCCGCTGGTAATGGCGGCACTGGTGGCGCTCCTGGCATGGCGCGAGCCGGGCTTCTACCGCGCCTACCGTGCGCCGCTCGGAGTGTTGGCGGGGGCGTTCCTGGTGGCCGGTGGCCCTCTGCTGGCCTTCTTTGCCCGCCACCCGCAGGATTTCCTGGCGCGTGTGAACCAGCTGGGCATCTTCCAATCGGGCTGGCTGGCCGAGACTTCGGCGGCGCTGCAGCGCAGCCCTTGGAGCCTGTTGTGGGAGCAGTTCGCCAAGTCGGCGCTGGCCTTCCACTACTATCCGGACCCAGGCGCCTTCTACCAGCCCGGCACGCCACTCCTGGACTTTGCTGCAGCCATCCCCTTCACCTTTGGCCTGGCGTACAGCATGGCGCACTGGCGTGAGCGGCGGCACGCGCTGGCCGTGCTGTGGTTCTGGGCGATTGTCATTCTGGGTGGCGTGCTGATGGAGAACCCGCCCAGCGCGCAGCGCCTGGTGCTGACGGTGGTGCCGGTGAGCCTGTTCGTCGGTGTGGGCCTGGCTCAGGCGGCCGGTGTGGTGCAGCGGGCGCTCGGCTGGCGGGCCGTGTCGGGCCACATCCTGGCCGGCCTGATGGTGGCGGCGCTGGGCACCATCGGGCTCGAGTTCTATTTTGGGCCCTACACTGCGTCGCACGTCTACCCGGGGCTGAACACCGAGGTGGGCCACGAGATGGGCCTGTACCTGGCAGAGCTGGGGCCGGGCTATCGCTACTACTTTTACGGGGCGCCGCGCATGTTCGCCGGGTTCCCCAACGTGCGCTATCTGGCGCCCGATGTGGAGGGGGCCGATGTGATGCCGCCGCCCGCCAGGCCGCCCGAGGTGAAGAGCGACAAACGGCCGGTGTTCATCTTCTTGCCCGAGCGGCTGAGCGAGCTGGAGGGGGTGCGGGCCAGCTATCCGAACGGTGTGCGCACCGATTTCAAACAGCCCTCTGGGGCCTTGCTGTTTGTGAGCTATGAGCCAGATTGAGCCGCGTTCCAGGCGACGGTTACTGCGCCTGCCGGCCCGCTATGCGGCCATTGCGGCGGGCGGCGGGGCCACGTTGGCCCTGCTGGTCGGCCTTGCCGGCCAGCAGGCTCTCGACCGCTGGCCCGGCTCACCCTGGGCCTGGGCGCCGCTCGTGGCCGGGGCGGGCACGTTCGCGCTGCTCGCCGGCGGGCGGGCGCTCGAACGGGAGAGGGCCGGGGCGCAGGCTGCGGCCCGGCCGCGCCTGGCCTGGCTGGCAGCGGCACTGGGGCTGGCTATGCTCTCGTTCCCCGGCTTCTCAGGGAACCTCTTCCGGCCGTTGCCGACGCTGGCCTGGCTGGCGGCGCTCGGGCTGTGTTATGGGGCGTTCTGGCGGAGGGGCGGGGGCGAGGAGGCCTCGTTCGTGCGGGGGCGCGAGGGAGCGGCGCGGCGCGGGGGCGAGGGGACCTTGCCCCTTCTGGACCGGCAGGGCCTGCATCTGTCGTGGCATGCCCTGGCCCTGGTGGGTGTTCTGGTGGTGGCGGCGTTCTTGCGGTTGTACCAGCTCGATGCGATCCCGCGCGAGATGGGCACCGACATGCCGCATAACTATCAGAACGCGCTGCAGATCATGCGGGGCAACTGGATGATCTTCTGCCCGAGCTACCCGGGGCGCGAATCGCTTTTCTTCTACCTGCTGGCGGGCTACAGCAAGGTATTCGGGCTGAGTTTCTTCAGCATCAAGTTCACGTCGGCGATGGTGGGGCTGGCGACGGTGGCGGCGCTGTACGGCGTGGCCCGCTACCTGTTCGACCGCGAAGTGGCGCTGGTGGCGGCGGCGCTCCTGGCGGTGAGCAAGTGGCACGTCATCCTGAGCCGCACGGGCTATCGCGCCTCGTTGATGCCCCTGGCGGTGCTGGCCGTGCTGTACCTTTTGGTGCGCGCCCTGCGCAGCGGGCGGTCGAGCGACTGGGTGTTGGCGGGCATGGCGGTGGGCCTGGGGATGTACACCTACAACGCCTTCATGATCGTGCCGGGGGCCGTGGCGGTGGGGCTGGCGGCCGAGCTGGCGCTGGAGGGCGGGGGGGCGCTGCGTCGGCGTGCCTGGGGGCTGGCGGGGCTGGCCATGGGGGCGCTGCTCGTCTTCCTGCCCCTGGGGCGCTATGCGCTCGAGCAGCCCCAGAGCTACCTCTTCCGGGTGGCCACACGGGTGACGTCCATCGAGCGGCCGTTGCCGGCCGACCTGGCAGGGGTGCTGGTGGGCAACTTGTGGCGTGCGGCCGGGATGTTCAACCTGCGCGGCGATGAGGTGGCGCTCAGCAACGTCCCCTATCAACGGGAGCTGGGGGCTGTGAGCGGGGTGCTCTTCGTGGCAGGCCTGGCCTACGCATTGGGGCGCTGGCGGCGCGGGCACTATGCGCTCATCCTGGTCTTTCTGGGCTGCCTGATCCTGCCGACGGCCCTCTCGGTCACCTTCCCGCGCGAGGTGCCCAATGCGGTGCGTGCCTCGGGCGCTATCGTGCCGGTGTACCTGCTGGCGGCGCTGCCCCTGGTGCTGCTCCGTCGGAGCCTGGCCTCGCTGGCTCGACGGGTGACGGACCTGCGCCTCGGGCAGGGGCAAAGCCGGCTGTGGGCCGGGGTGCAGGCAGGGCTGGGGGCGGGAGCGCCTGCGGTGGCGCTGGCGGTGGCGCTTCTGGGCGCCGAGCTCTTGGAAACGCACCACGCCTACTTTGAGGAATATGTGGCGCACTTGCCAGGACGCAATTATGCGATATCCTTGGAGATCGCGCGGGTGCTCGATGACTTTGCGCCCGAGGGCCAGGCCTTTGTCAAGATCTGGCCCTACTGGTTCGACGGCAACGCCCTGCGCGCCCAGCTCAAGGTCATGTCGACATCGTGGGACTGGGAGGTGCCCGAGCTGGACCCGGCCAAGCCACCGCTTTCGACGGCCAGGGGCAAGCTGCTCTTCATCGTGCATCCCGATGACCAGGCGACGCTGGAGATGCTGAAGGCCGAGTTCCCGGGCGGCGTAGCCATCAACCACCGTGACTATAACGGCCAGGTGGCGTTTGTGACGTTCTACGGAGAGAGATGACGTGATGCGACGGAACCCTGCCGAGGGTGAGGCGGTTGCCGGGCGCGAGGGCCGCCGGCCAGGCCTGGTCGACGCGCTGCGCTCCTACGTCAGGACCAACGAGTTCCTGGCCCTGGCGCTGATCGCCATCCTGTTGGTGGGCGCCTCGATGCGCCTGACCGGTGTGAACTGGGATGAACAGACCCACCTGCACCCCGACGAGCGCTTCCTGACCGACGTCGAGACCAAGCTGGCCTGGCCCAAGAGCATCGCCGAGTACTTTGACGAGGCCCGTTCGCCTTTGAACCCCCACAATCAGGGCGTCGGCATGTTCGTGTACGGCACGCTGCCGATCTTTATCGTCAAGGCGGTCGGCACGCTGCTCGATCAGGGCAGCTACTGGCAGATTCACCTGGTGGGGCGGGTGGTATCGGCGCTCTACGACCTGGGGGTCGTGGCGCTGGTCTTCTTCCTGGGCCGGCGGCTGTATGGGCGCTGGGTGGGGCTTCTGGCCTCGTTCCTGATGGCGTGTACGGTGCTGGCCATCCAACACTCGCACTTTTTCACCGTCGAAACCTTCACCACCCTGCTGGTGACCCTGGCCTTCTACTTCACCATCCGGGCCCTGCAGGATGGGGGGTGGGCCAACTGGGCGCTCACCGGGGCGACCTTTGGCATGGCGGTGGCAGGCAAGATCAGCGTGGCCACCTACGTCTTGATCATCGGCGTGGCGGCGCTCATGCGCGCCGCGCGTGTGCAGGCGGGGGCCGGGGCTGCCGGCGGGCGGCCGCTCTGGCAGTGGCGATTCGCGGGGCTCTCCATTTCCATGGGCGTGAATGGTGAGGGCGAGCGCGCCGCGCGGCGTTCGGCGCTGGTGCGCATGCTGGCCAGGGCGACCGGCTTTCTGGCCGTGGCGGGGTTGGCGGCGCTCATCGCCTTCCGCGTCACCCAGCCCTATGCCTTCACCGGGCCGAGCCCCTTCAGCCTCGGCATTTCCATGCGCTGGCTACAGCAGGATGTCCTGGCGGCCAGCAGCCTGGTCAATGGCAGCATCGACTTTCCGCCCAGCCACCAATGGACCGACCGCGAGCCGATCTGGTTCGCCTGGCGCAATATGGTGCTGTGGGGCATGGGCCTGCCCCTGGGCCTGGCCGCCTGGGCGGGGTGGCTCGTCGCCACGGTGGAGCTGGTGCGCAAACGCAAGCTGGAGCACCTGCTGATCATCCTCTGGGTGACCCTGACCTTCGTCTACCAGAGCGTGCAGTTCGTCAAGACCATCCGCTATTTCCTGCCCATCTACCCGCTGCTGGTGATCCTGGCGGGGTACTTTCTGGTGTGGCTGTGGCAGAGGGCGCTGTCAACGGATTATAGGAGCGGATTGAACGGATTGGGCTCCGCCGCGGCCCGCGGGCATTCGCCCGGTGCTGAGCAGCCGGGCTTGGGGAACGGATTGGGCGGGTCGATAGGCTGGGGGACCAATGCGGGCGGTGAGCCGGGGCCTGTGGGCAGCGCCCCGCGGCGACGGCCCGGCGGACGCTCTGCCTGGCGAGAGTTGGCGCCGCTGGGCGCCGCGCTGATCGGCGCCGTGGTGCTGGGGGGCACATTCCTCTATGCGGAGGCGTTCACCAACATCTACCGCAGGCCGCTGACCCGGGTGGAGGCGTCGCGTTGGGTCTATGCCAATATCCCGGCCGGCTCGAGGATTACCTGGGAGATGTGGGACGACACCGTGCCCCAGAACGTCGACGGCAAGGATGCGGCCAGCATCTACCATCTGGTGGAGACCGACCCCTACTGGGAGGACACCCCCGAAAAGCTCGATGCGATGCTCAAGTGGCTCGATGAAGCCGATTATATCGTCCTCTCCAGCAACCGGGTGTACGGCTCGGTGGTGCGGCTGCCCGAGCGTTTTCCGCTGACCATCGCCTACTACAAGTACCTCTTCTCGGGCGAGCTGGGGTTCGACACCATCAAGGTCTTTACCTCCTATCCGAACCTGGGGCCGATCCGGTTCGTCGACGACACGGCCGACGAATCGTTCACCGTCTACGACCATCCCAAGGTCATCATCCTGAAGAAAACGCCGCGCTACTCGAGCGCGCGGGCGCGGGCGCTGCTGGGCGACATCGAGTTAGAGCGGGTGATGCGCCTGACGCCGCTGGCGAGCATGGCTTCGCACCACGGCCTGATGCTCACGCCGGTGGAGCAGGAGGTGCAGCGCCTGGGCGGCACCTGGCGAGCCATGTTCAACCCCGAGGCCATCGCGAACCGTGTGCCGGTGTTGGCATGGCTGGTGGTGTTCGAACTGCTGGCGGCGATCGGCTTCCCGCTGGCCTTTGTGGCCTTCCGGCGCTTCCGCGACCGGGGCTTTATCTTCGCCAAGGGCCTTGGGGTGCTGGGTGTGGCCTACCTGGCCTGGCTGGGGGCCAGCCTGCACCTGGTGCCCTACACCCGGGGCGCGATTGCCGGGTTTGCCCTCTTGCTCCTCGCGTTCTCGGCCCTCATTGCCTGGCGTCAGCGGCTGGAGATGGAGGCGTTCCTGCGGCAAGCGTGGCGCCGCCTGCTGCTGGAGGAGGGCCTGTTCCTGGCGTTCTTGGGCGCCTTTCTCCTGGTGCGCTGGGGGAACCCGGACCTGTGGCACCCGGTGATGGGCGGTGAGAAGCCCATGGATTTCGCCTACCTCAATGCGGTGATCAAGAGCACCTGGTTCCCGCCCTATGACCCGTGGTTTGCCGGCGGCTACATCAACTACTACTACTTTGGCCAAGTCATCGTGGCCACGCTGATCAAGCTGTCGGCGGTGGTGCCCGAGGTGGCCTACAACCTGGCCCTGCCGACGCTCTTTGCCATGACGGCCATGGGCGGGTATGCCGTCGTCGACGGGCTCCTGGGCGGCGAGGAGCGGCGCCTGTTCGACCGGCCGGCGCGCTTTGCCCTCTTTGGGGCGCTGCTCATCGCAGTGTTGGGCAACCTGGGCCAGGTGCGCCTGCTGTGGCAGGGGCTGGGGCAGGCCAGCGGCGTGAGCTTTCGCAGCACCATCCCAGGGTTGGAGGGGCTGGTCAAGGCGCTGGCCGGGCTCTACCGGGTGGTGGTGGAGGGGCAGCCACTCAACTTCCGCCCGGAGTGGTGGTACTGGAACGCCAGCCGCATCATGGGCGCCGGCGAGATCAACGAGTTTCCCTTCTTCTCGTTCCTGTACGCCGACCTGCATGCCCATCTCATTGCGCTGCCCTTTGGGCTCCTGGCGCTGGGGCTGATCGTGAGCCTGGTACGGGGCCGCGCCTCGGAGAAGCCGGCGGGGGCGCCCGAGGGGGCGGGCGCTTGGCCGCGCCGCGCAGAGGGGTCGCTCCGAGGCAGGCTACGCCGGTGGGCGGCGCAGGTCGACTGGGGCGAGTGGTTGGCGCTGGGGCTCCTGGCGCTGGTGCTGGGTGAACTGCGCGCCAACAACACGTGGGATTACCCCACCTACCTCCTCCTGGCGCTGGGTGGCCTGGTGTTGGCGCGGATGCTGCGCGGGGAGGGCGTTGCCTGGCAAGAGGCGGGCGCCGTGGTCTGGCGCGGCGCCCTGCTCATCGGGCTGAGCATGCTCTATTTCGTGCCCTACCTGAGCCGCTACGGCGCCGCCTACACCTCGGTGGAGCTGTGGCAGGGGCCGCGCACCTCGCTGGGCGACTATCTGCTCATCCATGGAGTGTTCCTGCTCATCCTGGTGACGTATGCGCTGAGCCGCGCCTTTGGCTACCAGGCGCGGGGGGCGCTGGCGCGCACGGTGCGCCTGAGCCTGGGCCGGCCGCTCCGCCTCGGCCGCTACGCCCACCTGGCCAATGCGCTGGTGCAGCCGCAGGCAAGCTTTGAGATAGGCTGGTTGGGCATCGTGGCCACGTTGGGCATTTCGGCGCTCTCGTTCCTGGTGGGCTGGTGGGTGCTGGGGGTGACTCTGCCGCTGATCCTGGTGGGCCTGGCGCTGGTCCTGCGGCGCGACCTGCCGCTGGGCGAGCGCTTTGCGGCCATGCTGTTCGCCCTGGGGCTGGCCCTGACGCTGGCCGTCGAGGTGGTGGTGCTCAAGGGCGATGTAGGCCGCATGAACACGGTGTTCAAGTTCTACCTGCAGGTGTGGGTGCTGTGGGGCGTGGCGGCCGCAGTGGCGCTGGAGGCCCTCTCGCGGCGCTGGGCGCGCTGGCCGCGGCCGGCGCGCCGGGTGTGGCAGGCGGGGCTGGGGCTCTTGCTCTGCGGCGCCGCGCTCTATCCGCTCGCCGCGACCTGGGGCAAGATCAACGACCGCTTCGACCGGGCCGCCGGCCCCACCCTCGATGGCACTGCCTATGCTCAGACGGCGGTCTACTACGACCAGGGCCAGCCGCTGGCGCTCAAGGCCGACATGGATGCCATCCATTGGCTAGAGAGGAACATCGACGGGTCGCCGGTGATCCTGGAGGGCAATGCGCCGCTCTACCGCTGGGGCTCGCGGGTGTCAGTCTACACCGGCCTGCCCACCGTCATCGGCTGGGACTGGCACGAACGCCAGCAGCGCGCCGTGGTGCCGGCCGACGTGGTGGGATGGCGCCTGGCCGATGTGAGCACGCTCTATAACAGCACCGACCGGGCGGCGGTGGCCCACCTGCTGAAGCTGTACGACATCTCGTACGTGTACGTGGGGCAACTGGAGCAGGTCTACTACGACCGGCAGGGCCTGGCCAAGTTTGCGGCCTGGAGCGACATGTTCCGGCCGGTGTACCAAAAGGGGCCGGTGACGATCTACCAGGTGCGGAAGGAGAGTCTGGGAGGGCTCTCCGCGCGCCCTTTTGACGAGGGCGCGGGGCCGAGCGAGCCACGAGCACAAGGCGCTGGAGCGCCCACTGCGAAGGTGTCGGGTGGCGCGGGCAGCGGCGGTCCGCTGATGCTCGACGTGCCGGTGGACCAACTGCCTCTGGTAGACGACCGGGGCTGGAATGCCTTGGCCAGCGCGGGCCCGCTGGCCTCGGCGCTGGTGTGGTGGCTGGCTCTGGCGGTGGTGGGCTGGGCGGCGTGGCCTCTCGTGATGGGCCTGCTGCGGGGGCTGCCCGACCGCGGCTACCTGGTGGCGAGGGGCGTGGGCTGGCTGGCCGTGGGCTATGGGGTGTGGCTGGGCGCCTCGGCCGGAGTGCTGGCCAACCGGGTGGCCCACGTCTACGCGGTGCTGGCGCTCCTGGTGGCCGCGGGTGCCTGGCTGGGCTGGCGCAGGCGGGGGGAGCTGGCGGCGCTCTGGCGCTCGCGCCGCTGGCTTATCGTGCGCGAGGAGCTGCTCTTCTCGGGCGCCTTCGCCGGGCTCGTGCTCGTCCGCCTGCTGAACCCTGACCTCTGGCAGCCCTGGTTTGGCGGCGAGAAGATGATGGAGGTTGCCTACCTCAACGCCATCCTCAAGAGCGCCCATTTCCCTCCTTACGACCCCTACTATGCCGGCGGCTACATCAACTATTACTACTATGGGCTGTACCTGGTCGATGTGCTGGTCAAGCTGACGGGGGTGGTGCCCGAGGTCGCTTTCAACCTGGCGGTGCCCACGTTCTTTGCCCTGACGGTGGGGGCAGCATTTTCCTTCGGGCATGCCTTGTCGGCCCGTCTGCGGGGGCGGCGCTCGCTGTGGGGTGGGCTGGCCGCGGCGGTGGGCGTGGCCGTGATCGGCAACCTGACGGTGCTGGCCCAGTGGCTGGCCGGCCTGGTGACGGCGGGCGGGGCCACGCCCCGGCCCGAGATGGGGCTCGAAGCTTTGGGTCCGCTCCTGGTGGGGGTCGGGCGCTGGCTGCGCGGAACGGCCAGCCTGCCGGCATTCGACTACTGGTACCAGGCGACGCGCGTCATCCCCTTCACCATCAACGAGTTCCCCTTCTTCAGCTACCTCTTTGCCGACCTGCACCCGCACATGATGGCGATTCCCTTCACCATCACCGCGCTGGTCTTGGTGGTAGGGCGGTTGTTCGCGCCCGAGGGCTTGCCGACGGCCCGCCCTGCACGCACCGGCGCGGCAGCCTGGCTGGTGGCCCTGGCGCTGGTGGTCGGTGCGCTGGGGCCGATGAACTCGTGGGACCTGCCCACTTACCTTGGCCTGGTGATGGTGCTGTTGGTGTGGGCGGGGTGCGAACGGGGGCGGGCGAGGGCCGGCCTGGTGCAGGCGGTGGTGCTGGCAGCGCTGGCGCTGGCCCTGTACCTGCCCTTCTACGGCCACTATGTGCCGCCTCACGCGATGCCCCGCGTGCTGGTGAACTATACGGGGGTGCGGTACCTGTTCGTGGTCTACGGCCTGTGGCTGGTGGGGCTCTACGGCTGGCTGGGCGCACGTTGGTGGCTGGGAAAGGAGGGTGCAGGGCGGCTGTGGCGGGTGGTTCTGGGGCCGGGCCGGGTGCGCCGGCTGCTGGCGGTGTTGGGCGGCCGGCCGGCTGCGCGGGCGCGGTTGCGCCGCTGGCTATTGGGAGCGGCGGCCGCGGCGACGTTGGCGGCCCTCCTGGCCCGTGAGGCCGCTGTGGGCCTGCTGGTACCCCTGGCTGCGCTGGGGGTCGACCTGTGGCTGCGGCCCGACGCCCGGCGCGCCGAGCGCCTGGCAGGGCTGGTGGGGGCGTGGGGATGCCTGATCGTGGTGGGCACCGAGCTCTTCTACCTGGCCGATTTCCTGCAGGGCAGCGAATGGCAGCGCATGAACACCGTGTTCAAGTTCGGGCTGCAGGCATGGGTGCTCATGGCGCTGGCGGCAGGAGTGGGAGTGACGGCGCTCGTGGCAGCGAAGCCGCGCGGCCAACCCTTGCCTGCCAAGAGGCGCGGCTGGCGAGCGGCCTGGACTGCGGCTTTGGCAGGCCTGGCGGCAATCAGCCTGGCGTACGTGCCGCTGGGCACCGCGGCACGGGTGAACGAGCGGTTCCCCGGCGGGCCTCCGCCTGTCGGCACGCTCGATGGCCTGGCCTACATGCGCACGGGGGCCTATCACTGGCCCGACCAAGCGCACACCATCGCACTCAGCTACGATAGCGATGCCATCCACTGGCTGCTCGACCACGTGCATGGCACCCCCGTCATCGCCGAGGCGCCGCTGGGGTACTACCGGGAGGGCGGCCTGCGCGTGTCGTCGTACACCGGCCTGCCAACGCTCGTAGGTGCCCACCAGAATGAGCAGCGGCCGCCGGACCTGGTGGCCCAACGCCAGAGCCTGGCTGAGCGGCTGTTCCAGTCGGCCAGTGTGCAGGAGACGCTCGACCTCATGCAGCAGCTTCGCGTGCAGTACGTGTATTTCGGCCAGCTGGAGACGATCGAGTTCGGCGCGGCCAGCCGGGCCAAGTTCGATGCCATGGTGAGGGCAGGCCAGCTCCAGGTGGCATACGAGAACCCGCAGGTGGTCATCTACCGGCGGGCCATCGGGTGAGTCCGAGGGCGTTGGAGTAGAACGAAACCGACGATTCTGGGATACACCCGGCGGAAGGGTATATCCCAGAATCGTGGGCGCAGACTGTGGCCGTCGGAGGGGGCGCAGCCGCTCGGCGCGGCGTGAGACCCACTTGTCACTCTGAGCGGCTCCTGCGGCCAGCCTTCAGACCGGCGCCAAGCGAGCGAAGAGTCCTTGCCAGCCATGGCGGCACGCTTCGAGTGGTTTGGCGCCACGGCAGGCAAGGATTCTTCGCTGGAATTGGCGCTCCAGTGGTGCCTGGCCGTCACTGCCGCTCAGAATGACTCTCACGGCGACGGTGGCCAGCAGATCTACCGACGATTCTGAGATGCACCCGGCGGAACAGGCTATTGACACTGCGTGTCGCTTTTCTTATAATCGGCCTGCCAGGAAGGGGCGGGCCGGGATAGAATCCCGGCCTACGGCTACGGCCTACGGCCTACGGGCTACGGGCCTGGCGTGCCAGGGGGCCGGGATTCTATCCCGGCCCTACGGGCCTGGCTTGGGGAACCATCCTGCGGCGACTCGCCGATGGACGTAGTGACGGACGGGAGTATGCCCGATCGAGCAGCACCGGCTCATGGTGCGAGCCAGACAGAACGCCCGGCCTGGCCGGGCCTGACCCTGGAAGCGGTGCTATACGCGGCCCTGTTCGTGGGGGCCGCATTCATCCGCTTTTTTGATTTGGGGCGCTGGCCGCTGATGCCTGAGGAGGCGCGGCAGGCCCTGGCTGCCTGGCGCTTCCTGCAGGGGCAGCCCGTGGGCACTACGGTGCCGCCGCTCCTCTTCGATGGCGCGCTGGCGGGATTCTTTGCCTTTGGCGCCAGCGATGCCGTGGCGCGCCTGCTGCCGGCCCTCTTGGGCACGGCGGTGGTGCTTACCCCTCTGGCCCTGCGCCGGCAGTTGGGGCACTGGGGCGCCCTGGCGGCCACCTTCCTGCTCGCCTTCTCGCCCACCATGGTCTACTACTCGCGGACTCTGGCAGGGCTGGCGCCGGCACTGGCGGGGGTTGGGGCGCTCCTGTGGGCGCTCGACCTGGCCGGGCGGCGGCAGGTGGTGTGGGCCAAGGTGACGGGCGGGGCGGGCCTGGCGCTGTGCCTCACCAGCAGCCCCTGGGGCTACACGTTCATTCTGGCCGCCCTGCTTTTTGCAGCGGCGGCGCGCCTGACGCAACGGAGGGGCCGGCCGTGGCTCGGTTGGGCGACGACCGTAGAGGCTCTGCGCCCCGTGCTGGGCGATGGCCGCGCCTGGGCCGCGCTGGTTGCTGTGGCGCTGCCCATGTCGACGGCGTTCTTCCTCAACGCCGGCGGGCTGCAGGGCGCCGCGGACCTCTTGGGAACCTGGCTGGGCCGGCTGGTGCCCGGGAGTGGCGGCCGCGCCTGGGCCTATCCCCTCGGCATCCTGGCCTACTATGAGGTGGCGGCGCTCGTGTTGGGCGCCGTGGGGGCGGGCATTGCTCTCCGCAAGCAGGCGCTCTTTGGCCGATTCCTGGTGGCGTGGGCGGCGGTGGCGATTGTGCTGGCCAGCCTCTCGGGGGCGCGCGACGGCGAGGCCGCGGCCATGGCCGTGATGCCACTGGCGCTCTTGGGAGGGGTTGCCGTCGGCACATGGGTGGCCCGCCTGAAGAAGGCCCAGTGGGCGTGGGTGGGGGTGGGGTTGGCGGTGTTCGTTTCGCTCCTCGCCTTCTGGTGGCTGAACCTCACCACTTACAGCGTCGACTATGCCGACATGTTGCAGCGCGACCGGCTGCTGGTCGGCATATTGGTGGCGGCGGGCCCGCTGTTGCTCGCCGGCGCCATTGCCCTCTTCCGTTCCTGGGTGGGGCGCGCGGAGACGGCGTGGGCAGCCGGCCTCCTGGGGCTGGCGCTCGCCGCCGCGCTGACCCTGCGCTCGAGCGTGGCGCTCAACTTTGCTTACGCGCGCGACCCGCGCGAGCCCCTGGTGGTGGCCCCGAGCGCTGTCGATCTGAGGGACATGGTGGCCTTCCTCGAGAGTTGGTCGTCGCGCACCGCCCTCGACCAGCATGCCCTGACCATCGGCGTGCAGAGGGACCTGGAGCCGCTTGTGCCCTGGTACCTGCGCGACTTTCGGGTGGGGCTGGTCAGCGCGCCGGGCAACGAGCAGGGCTACGATGCGTATGTGCTGCCGGCGGGCGATGGTACGCCGCCCCCGGCTGGCTATAAGAGCACCCGCTTTGTGCTGCAGACGTCGAGTGACACGCCGCTTGGCTCGGCCCGCGATGGGCTGGCCTGGTGGCTGGTGGGCACCCAGGGCGGCCCCGTGCAGCGCAAGGTGGTGGAACTGTGGGTGAAGTAGGGGCGAAGCGAGGGGGTGCCAGCCTGGCATCCGCCCGCTACTTGGCCCTTGCCAAAGGAGAGTACGACGGCATGGCAGAATTGGCTCCCGAGTCGCCCAAGGATTCGTTCCTGCGGCGGCCCATTTCATCCTGGCTACACCTGGATGGCTGGATGCTGGTGGCCGGGCTGATCGTGGCGGCCGCGGCCGTCACCCGGCTTTGGGACCTGGGGTCGCGCTCCTATAACCATGACGAAGCGATCCATGCCTGGGAATCGTGGCAACTGTACACCGGGCAGGGCTATATCCACAATCCCACCTACCACGGGCCGTTCCTGTACCATATCACGGCCCTCATCTATTTCCTGTTCGGCCACAATGACTATACCGGCCGCCTGTCTGCGGCCATCTTTGGCATCCTGGCCGTAGTGGCCATCCTCTTCCTCCGGCCGTGGCTCAAGCAGCGGGGGACGCTGGTGGCCGCCGGCCTGGCCGTCATCTCGCCTGCCCTCATGTACTATGGCCGCTTCATCCGCCACGATGCTTTCTCGGTCGTTTTTACGCTGATGATGTTCATCGGCATCCTCAATTACCTGGAGAAGCGCGAGAACAAGTACCTCTACCTGGTGGTGCTGGGGCAGGCCCTGTATTTCTCCAACATGGAGACGGCCTTTATCCAGACCTTTGTCTTCTGGACCTTCCTGGCCGGCCTCCTGCTGGTGCAGTGGCGCCGCCAGCCGCAGCGGCCGTGGCGCGACCTGCCGGCCTTCGACCTGCTGATGGCCATGGGCACGCTGGTGCTGCCGCTGGCCTCGCCCCTGGCGATCAAGGCGCTGGGGATCGTGCTGAAGGACCCCGCCTTCGACCCGGTGGCCTATGCGCCCGAGAACCTCGTGCGCTCGGGGGCGGTGTGGGCGATCTGTTTTGTGGCCTCGGTGGCCGTTGGCCTGTGGTGGGACCGCAAGCGTTGGCCGGTGGTGGCGGGCATCTTTTACTCGATCTATATCCTGCTCTTCACCTCCTTCTTCACCAACGGCCAGGGCTTTGCCACCGGCCAGGTGGGCTCGCTGGGCTACTGGCTTTCGCAGCAGGGCGTGCGGCGCGGCAACCAGCCATGGCATTATTACCTGATCCTGCTGCCCCTGTATGAGTACCTGCCGCTGTTGTTCGGGCTGATGGGTGGCGCCTACTACCTGTTGCGCCAGCGCCGCCTGCGCGAGAGCGTGGCCACGGGTTTGGCGGCGGCCCGGAGCGAGCAGGGCGGCATGCAGGTGGGCGAGGTTGCCTACGCCACAGTCGGCCCCCAGGGGCGGGGCGCAGGGGCGCCCGTGCCGGTGGCAGAGGCCGCCGGGGAGGGGCGCGGGCAGGCCTCGCCGGGAGTGCCGGCCGCTGCCGCGTCGCAGGTGCCCTTTGTGCCCATGGTGTTGTATTGGGCGGTGGCGAATTTCATCATCTTTAGCTGGGGCGGCGAAAAGATGCCCTGGCTGCTCGTGCACCTGACGCTGCCGTGGATCCTCCTCACCGGCTGGTTTGCGGAGCAGCTTCTCGATGCCGACTGGCGGGCCCTCTACCGGCGGGGGGCGGGCTGGGTGGCGCTGCTCCTGCCTGTGGCTGTGGTGGCCCTGGTGGGGGCGCTCACCACGCGGCCCTTCACCGGCAACTCATCGGCCAGCCTGAACGCAACGATGGCCTGGCTGGCCGCCTTTGCGGTGTTCCTGATCGCTGGGGTGCCGCTCTTGCGTTTCGTCAGCGAGCTGGGCTGGCGCGCCAGCGCACGGGTGTCGCTGGTGGTGCTGTTCGTCGTGTTGGCGGCCTTTACGGTGCACACCGCGTGGATGGCGGTCTTTAAGAACGGCGACTCGGCGACGGAGATGCTGACCTACGCCCAGGGCTCGCCCGACGACGCTATGGTGATGCGCGAGCTGGAGTCGATGTCGCGGCGGCTGACCGGCGGCGAGAAGGACCTCAAGGTGGCTTACGACGACCAGTCGAGCTGGCCGTTCGTGTGGTACTTCCGCGACTGGCCCAATGCGCAATACTACGGCAAGGCGCCGAGCGGGCCTCTGGATGCCGACGTGGTGCTCGTCGGCGCCGAGAACGAGGCGGCGGTCAAGCCGTTCCTGGGCAACCGCTATTACCGGCGCCAGTACCGGCTGATCTGGTGGCCCATCGAGGATTACAAGACCCTGACGCCCGCCAAGATCTGGCAGAACCTGACCAACCCTGTGACGCGGCAGAGCCTGTGGAACATCCTCATGTACCGCAAGTATGACGTGCCGCTGGCAAGCTGGCCGCTGGTGCACAACTTTGCCATGTACGTGCGCAAGGACGTGGCAGCGCAGCTGTGGGATTATGGCCCCGAGGTGGCCAACCAGCCGGCGCCCGAGGAGGATGCCTACACCACCCAATACCGCGCGCTCGCGGCGCAGCGGGTGTTGGGGGTCGATGCGAGCGGGGCGGCGCGGCTCGGCGAGCCGAAGGGCATGGCGCTCGATGAGCAAGCCGGCCGCCTGTACGTGGCCGACAGCCAGCTCCACCGCATCCAGGTGCTGGATGTGGCCACGGGAGCGGTGATCACCTCGTGGGGGGGCCAGGGCAGCGGGCCCGGACAGTTCCAGGAGCCGTGGGGCGTGGCCGTGGGGCCGGGCGGCGTGGTGTACGTGGCCGACACGTGGAACCACCGCATCCAAAAGTTCGACCGCGACGGCCAGTTCCTGACCCAGTGGGGCACCTTTGGCCAGGCCGGCGGCGAGGGCGCAGGGGTCGCCTTCTACGGCCCGCGGGGCGTGGCGGTCGACAGCGCCGGCAACGTGTGGGTGACCGACACGGGCAACAAGCGCGTGGTCGAGTTCGATGCGGATGGCAAGTTGCTCGGCCAATGGGGCGGCGCCGGCACCGGCAACGGGCAGTTCATGGAGCCGGTGGGCATCGCCATCGATGGGCAGGGCCACGTCTACGTGGCCGACACCTGGAACCGCCGCGTGCAGGTGTTCGACAGCCACATGGCCTTCCTGCGCCAGTTCCCGGTGGAGGGTTGGGAAGGTCAGTCGGTGGTGAACAAGCCGTATCTGGCGGTCGACGGCGCGGGGAATGTGTACGTGACCGACCCGGAGAGCTATCGCGCCATCCAGTTCTCCGGAGAGGGTCAGGTGCTGGCCGTGTGGGGCAGGCGCGGCACCGATCAGAGCTCCTTCGACCTGGCGACGGGCATTGTGGTCGACGGGCAGGGGCACGTGTTCGTTTCGGATTCGGGCAACCATCGCGTTCTGGAGTTCGGGCCGGTGCAGTGAGGCACACAAGGGGGCAGGCATGAAGCTGCACGAGTTCCAGTCGAAGGCGATCCTGGCGCGCTATGGCGTGGCGGTGCCGCAGGGCGAGGTGGTCGTCTCGCCTGAAGAGGCGGCGGCCGCCGCCGGGCGGCTGGGCGGGCGGGTGGCGGTCAAGGCCCAGGTGCTCGTCGGCGGCAGGGGCAAGGCGGGGGGCATCCGCGTGGCCGGTTCGCCGGGCGAGGCGGCCGAGAAGGCCGCTGCCATCCTGGCGCTGCGCATCCATGGGCTGCCTGTGAGGCGGCTCCTGATCGAGCAGGCGGCCGATATCCAGCGCGAGCTCTACCTGGGCCTGGTGGTCGACCGGACGGTGGGCCGGGTGGCGGTGATGGCCTCGCCGGAGGGGGGCGTCGAGATCGAGGAGGTGGCCCGGACCCGCCCCGAGCGCATCGCTACCCTGCATGTGGACCCCTTCCTGGGCCTGTGCGGATACCAGGCCCGTTTCCTCGCCTCCTTCCTCTCGTTGCCCGAGGGCCTATGGCCCGAGTTCACCCGTGTGGCACAAAGCCTCTACAGCGCTCTAGTAGAGAGCGATGCCTCGCTGGCCGAGATCAACCCCCTGGTGGTTACGGGCGAGGGACGCCTCCTGGCGCTCGACGCCAAGATCAACCTCGATGACAACGCCCTCTACCGCCACGGTGACCTGGAGGCGCTGCGCAACCCTGATGAGGAGTCGCCGGCTGAGGCGCAGGCGCGCCAGGCGGGCCTGAGCTATGTGGCGCTCGAGGGCAACATTGGCTGTATGGTGAACGGTGCGGGCCTGGCCATGGCGACCCTCGACGCGATCAAGGCGTTCGGCGGCATGCCGGCCAACTTTCTCGATATCGGCGGCGGCGCCCGTGCCGAACGGGTGGCTACGGCGCTGAACCTGATCCTGCAGGAGCCGCGGGTGCGGGCGGTGCTGCTGAACATCTTTGGGGGCATCACGCGCTGCGACGAGGTGGCGCGGGGCGTGGCCGAAGCCCTGGCCAGGGTGCGGCCGGATCTGCCCATCGTGGCGCGCCTGGTGGGCACCAACGAGGCCGAGGGCCAGGCCATTCTGGCGCAGGCCAGCGGCATCCGCACCACGACGTCGCTGGCCGAGGCGGCGCGCCTGGCAGTGGCGGCGGCTGGTGAGAGCGGGAACTGAGGGAACTGGAGGAACTGGGGGAACTGGGGGGAGTCGTACCCCGATTCCGTTGGTTCCGCCCGTTCCCTCAGTGTGGGCGGTTTCCTCGTCAAGGGGAGGAAGGGCAGTGGCTATCCTGGTTGATCGCAACACGCGCCTCTTGGTGCAGGGCATCACCGGGCGCGAGGGCTCGTTCCACACGGAGCAGATGCTCGCCTATGGCACTCGGGTGGTGGCGGGCATGACGCCGGGCAAGGGCGGGCAGAAGGTTGGCGGTGTGCCGGTCTTCGACACAGTGCGCCAGGCGGTGCGCGAGACGGGCGCCAATGCTTCGATCATCTACGTGCCGGCGCGCGGTGCGGCCGATGCCATCCTCGAGGCCGCCGATGCGGGGCTGGGGCTGGTGGTGTGCATCACCGAGGGGGTGCCTACGCTCGACATGGTGCGCGTGCGCCGCTGCCTGGCGGGCAGCGGCACGCGCCTGATCGGTCCGAACTGCCCAGGGGTCATCACACCCGGCCAGGCCAAGGTCGGAATCATGCCGGGCCCGATCCACTCGCCGGGGCCTGTGGGGTTGGTGTCGCGCAGCGGGACTCTCACCTATGAGGTGGTTCACGCCCTGACGCAGGCCGGCATCGGCCAATCGACCTGCGTGGGCATTGGCGGCGACCCGGTGATCGGCACCGACTTTGTGGACGTGCTGCAGCTCTTCGATGCCGACCCCGAGACGCGGGCGGTGGTGCTGATCGGCGAGATCGGCGGCAGCGAGGAGGAGCGCGCAGCCGATTTCATCCGTACCCGGATGCACAAACCGGTGGTGGCTTTCGTGGCCGGCCGCTCGGCGCCTCCGGGCAAGCGCATGGGCCATGCCGGCGCCATCATCCAGGGGGGCTCGGGCACCGCGGAGGGAAAGATGCGCGCCCTGCGGGCGGCGGGCGCGCAGGTGGCCGAGCTGCCCGGCGAGATCCCCGAGCTGGTGAAGAGGGTGCTGGGCGAGGGGGGTGCGCAGGTGCACCCGCACTGGGCGATCTCGTGACGAGTGGCCGGGCGGGCCGCACGCGCTGCGGCTCGCCCGACGGTGCATCTTGGACGCACCTCGCGCGGCGCAATTCTTGACACTGGGTGTGCTTTGGCCTAATATCTTCGCGTGGACCGCCCTGGGGCGGGCCGGGTCAGGCGTCTTGCTTGGGTCGAGACGAGGAGGTCGCGGCGTCGACATGGCTGATGAACCGATTGCGGGTGCTCGACCCGCTGCTGATCCCCCCAACGAGCGGCCTGCGTCGCGACGGGGCCGCCAGGGGGAGGTGCGAGTTTTCGGCAATTGGTGCAAAGGTTGTGGGCTCTGTATCGCCTTTTGCCCGCGCGATGTGTTCGTGGCCGGAGCTGACGGCCACCCCCTTGTAGTCTACCCCGAGCGTTGTACGGCCTGCATGTGGTGTGTGGAGCACTGCCCCGACTTGGCGATCACGGTTGAACCAGCTCCCGAGCCGAAGGAGCGGAGGGACGCCGCATGACCATCCGCCTCATGCAAGGCAACCTGGCCTGCGCCGAGGGAGCCCTCGCCGCAGGCTGCCGCTTCTACGCGGGTTACCCCATCACACCGTCGTCTGAGATCGCCGAGCACCTCTCGCGGCGCCTGCCCGAGCTGGGGGGCAAGTTCATCCAGATGGAGGATGAGATCGCCTCGATGGCGGCGATCATCGGCGCTTCGGTGGGCGGGCTCAAATCGATGACCGCCACCAGCGGGCCCGGCTTCTCGCTGATGCAGGAGAATATCGGCTACGCGGCCATGGCCGAGATCCCCTGCGTGGTGGTGAATGTGCAACGTACAGGGCCCAGCACGGGGCTGCCCACCTCGCCGGCGCAGGGCGATATGATGCAGGCGCGCTGGGGCACCCACGGCGACCACCCCATCATTGCCCTGACTCCTTCCTCGGTGCGCGAGGCGTTCGACCTGACGGTCAAGGCCTTCGCCTTCTCTGAGCGGTACCGCACGCCGGTGCTCCTGATGATGGACGAGGTCATCGGCCACATGCGCGAGAAGGTCGACTTGCCCGAGCAGGTGGAGGTGGTGGAGCGGCCGGGCACCGATGTGCCGCCCGAGTGGTACTACCCCTACGAGGCGCCGGGCACCGATGTGCCGCCACTCATGCCATTCGGCATGGGCTTTCGCTACCACATCACAGGCCTCTTCCACGACCGGGCCGGCTTTCCCACCGAACGGCAGGACGAGATCGACCCGTGGATCAAGCGTGTGAACGCCAAGATCGAGCGGAACCTGGCCGATATTCTGCTCTACCAGTTGGATGGGGTGGAGGGGGCGCGCACCCTGGTGGTATCCTACGGCGGCACGGCGCGTTCGGCCAAGCATGCGGTGGCCCTGGCGCGGGCGCGGCGGCACAAGGTGGGGTTCGTGAACCTGCACACGATCTGGCCTTTCCCTGAGGAGATGCTGGCCGACGTTGCTCAGGGGGTGCGCAACGTGATCGTGCCCGAGATGAACCTGGGCCAGGTTGCGCTGGAGGTCGAGCGGGTCGTCGGCCGGCAGAAGGTGCGGCGCGTGAACCGGGCCGATGGGCTTCTCGTCACGCCCGATGAGATTCTGGCCGCCATAGAGGAGCGCTGAGGCAATGAAAGCGGACAATCGGGTGGACCCCTACTCCTACCTGCGGCCGAAGAAAAAGTTCCCCAATGTGTGGTGCGCGGGCTGCGGCATCGGCATCGTGCTGGGGGCAATCATCCGGGCTGTGGACCGTATCGGCTGGCCGCGCGACGATATCGCCATGGTCTCGGGCATTGGCTGCAGCGGCCGCATGCCGGTGTATGTGGATTTTAACACCATGCACACTACCCACGGCCGGGCGTTGGCCTTTGCAACGGGCTTGAAGTTGGCCCGCCCCGACATGCACGTGATTGTGGTCATGGGCGATGGCGATGCGCTGGCCATCGGCGGGAACCACTTTATCCACGCGGCACGGCGCAATATCGGGCTGACGGCGATTGTGATCAACAATGCCATCTACGGCATGACCGGCGGCCAGTACTCGCCCACGACGCCAGAGCATATGCTGACGACCACCGATCCCTTTGGGCACATCGAGCCGCCGTTCCCGGTGCACGCCCTGGCCGAGGCCGCGGGTGCCTCGTTCGTGGGCTGCAGCACCGTCTACCATGCGCGCGAGCTGGACCGCATCATCGAGCAGGCTCTCCGCAAGAAGGGCTTTTCTGTGGTCGAGGCGGTGAGCTACTGCCACACGACCTTTGGGCGGCTGAACAAGCTGGGCACGGCCGTCGACATGATGCGGAGGCTGAAGGAAGACTCCATCCCGGTGGAGCGGGCCAGAGAGCTGCCGCCGGAGCAGTTGCAAGGCAAGATCGTCCGCGGTGTGCTGGTGGATCGCGACATCCCAGAGTACACCGAGCGCTATCAGAAGGTGATCGAGATGGCGCAGGCGGCTGCCAAGGGATAGAGAGCGGAGGGGCGCATGGAAGGGCGTTACGAGGTCCGGCTGGCCGGCGAAGGCGGGCAGGGGTTGATCCTGGCGGGGGTGATCCTGGCCGAGGCCGCCGCTGTGTACGACGGGCTGAACGCAACGCAGACCCAGTCGTACGGCCCTGAGGCCCGGGGCGGGGCCAGCAAGTCGGAGGTGGTGATCTCGGACGGTGAGATCGACTACCCCAAGGTGATCGAGGCCGACTGTCTGCTGGCCATGAGCCAGGAGGCGTGCGACAAGTACGTGGGCAATCTGAAGCGCGACGGGCTGCTGATCGTGGATACGGTGCATGTGAAGCGGCTGCCGCTGGGCCGGGGGGCGCTGCAGGCCCCCATCACCCAACTGGCCGAGGAAGCCACGGGCAGGCGCATTACGGCCAACGTGGTGGCGCTGGGCGTGCTGGTGGGGGCGACGAAGGTGGTCTCGCGGAACGCCATCGAGGCGGCCGTGCGCGCTCGCGCGCCCAAGGGCACGGAGGATGTGAACCTCAGGGCTCTGGTGGCAGGGCTCGAGTGGGCCGAACGGCACGCGGGCCCGGGTGCAGCGCGGTGAGCGCGCGAGAGGGCCGCGCCGAGGGCGGCCGGCCCCGCCGCCAGGGGCCCTGCGGCTCTGGTGGCCCGCGGCGGGTCGAGGTGCTGGAGAAGACGCGGGTCTACGAGGGGTTCATGTCGCTCGACCGGGCGGTGGTGCGCTATGAGCGCTACGACGGCACGATGAGCCCGCCGGTGAGCCGGCTGACCCTCGAGCGCGGCGACGCGGTCGGCGTCTTGCTCTACGACCCGGTTCGCGACCAGGTGGTGCTGGTGGAGCAGTTTCGCTACCCCGCCTATGCGGCAGGCGAGCCGGGCTGGCTGATCGAGATCGTGGCCGGGACGGTGCAGGCCGGCCTGGACCCGCTGGAGGTGGCCCGCGCCGAGGTGCGCGAAGAGGCGGGCTACGAGGTGGAGGAGCTGGAGCCTCTGGCCAGCTGTTTCCTCAGCCCCGGCGGTTCGAGCGAGCGGGTGCACATCTACCTGGGCAGGATTGCGGTCGACGAGCGCAGGTGGCCCGGGGGCGGCCTGGCCGGAGAGGGGGAGGAGACGCGGCTCTGCCTGCTCGGGCGCCAGGAGGCGCTGCAACGGGTGCGCGAGGGCGCCATTGCCGATGCCAAGACGATCATCGCCCTGCTCACTGCGTTCGGCTGGAGGCCGGCGGCGCCCAGCACCCGGCCGAGTTAGGTCGTGTTTGCAGGCCCGCAAAAATGGCCCCTTGTGGAGGTCGCCGGCTGCGAATCTGGGGCCGTGCCGAGGCCAGACGGGCACGCAGAACGGGCCTGCGCTGCCACGCGCCCTTGCCGCAATCGAGCGCGAGCAGGACGGGAGCAGGGATGCACAGGATGTGGTGGACCTGCCCCGACTGACCCGCGGCTGACACCCCAAGCGATCACTGGATCTCGGCTCCACCTCTGATGGGTGGAGCCTGCATTATGGAGAGGATAAGGTGTCGGAAGCACCGCAGCCTGAGGAGTTGGTTGCCAGGGTAGTGCCCGTGGTCGTGGCGCGTAGCCGGAGGGCATGGCTGGTAGGCGGCTGGGTGCGCGATCGGCTGCTGGGCAGGGAGACGCGCGACATTGACTTTGTGGTGCCCACGGGCGCCATCGCCATTGCCCGCCAGGTGGCCGACCTGCTGGGAGGGGCCTTTGTGGTGCTCGATGACGCGCGCGATACGGCGCGCGTGGTGGTGGGCCCCCCTGGGGCCGCCACCTACCTCGACTTTGCCGGCTTGCGGGCGGCAAGCATCGAGGCGGACCTCCTGGGGCGCGACTTTACGGTCAACGCCATGGCCGTGGACGCAACGGCGCACCAGGAGCCACAGCCGCGGGTGATCGACCCGGCCGGCGGCCAACGCGACCTGGCGCAGGGGGTGCTGCGGGCCGTCTCGCCCGAAGCGTTCCGCGAGGACCCGCTGCGCCTGCTGCGTGCGGTGCGCCTCCGCGCCGCCCTGGGCTTTGAGATTGAGAGCGAGACGGCCCTGTGGATCCGTCGCGATGCCGAGCTGCTCGATGCGGTGTCGCGCGAGCGGGTGCGCGACGAGCTGGTGCAGATCCTGAGCCTGCCTGGCGCCGAAGGGTCGCTGCGTGAACTCGACGGCCTGGGGCTGCTCGACCAGGTGGTGCCGGAGCTGGGAGCGTTGCGCCAGGTGGAGGCGAGCGCTGGAGGCGCCGTCAACGCGCTCGGCCAGACGCTGCGCTGCGTGGGCATCACGCAGGCTCTGATGGCATGGCTGCAGGGCCAGAAGTGGGAGCTGCCGGCGGCGGCAGGGCAGGCTCTGGAGGCGGCGGTTGGTGGCTACCGGTCGCGCCTGGCGGAGTATCTGGGCGGCCTGTTGCCCGGTGGCCGCACGAGGGCAACGATGCTCATGCTGGCGGCGCTGCTGCACCGTGTGGGCAAAGGGGCCACGGAGCAGGGCCGGGCAGCCGCCAGTGGCCGGCTGCTGGGCCACGACGTGTTGGGCGCCTCGATGGCCGCCACGATCGCCCGCCGGCTGTGCTTTTCGAGTGCGGAGACGGTGCGGGTGCGGCTGGCGGTGCGGAGCTACCTGCGGCCGCGCCAGATGGCACACGAGCCCGAGGCGACGCCAGAGCGCAGGGCCATCTATCGCTTCTTCCGCGACGCCGAGCCCAGCGGTCTCGAAGCCACCATCCTGTCGCTGGCTTCCGAGCTGGCTACCTACGAGGGGGCGCCGCCGTCCACGGAGTGGCAGCGGCTGGTGGCGGTGGCGGCGGCACTGTTCGAGGCCTACTTTGAGAGGCGGCGTGAAGTCCTCGACCCGCCGCCGCTGGTGGGCGGGCATGACCTGATCGAGGAGCTGGGGGTGGCGCCGGGCCCGCAGCTGGGGGTGCTGCTCGACGGCATCCGTGAGGCCCAGGCAGCCGGCGAGGTGCGCACGCGCGACGAGGCGCTGGCCTTCGCCCAACACGTCATGGAGAGAGAGGGCCTCCGCTGAGGGGCGGAAGACGTGTTGGCCCGCGTTTCGGCAGGAGCAGAGCGTGGAGTTCCAGTCGGCAGCCGTCAAAGTGCGCAAGTATGCGGCGGAGGAGAGCGGCGATAGCATCGAGATGGTCGAGCGGCCCCACGGAGGGCTCTCGTTCGTGCTGGCCGATGGGCAGCGCAGCGGACGGCCGGCCAAGATCATCTCGAACCTGGTGGCGCGCAAAACGATTTCGCTCCTGGGTGAAGGGGTGCGCGATGGGGCGGCGGGCCGCGCTGCCCATGATTACCTGCGCACCCATCGACGGGGCCAGGTATCTGCGACACTGACCATCGTGTCGCTCGACCTGGTTTCACATACGCTGGTGGTATCGCGCAACGGCCCGCCTGTGCTCCTGCTGGAGGGGAGCGGGGGGCGGGTGCTCGACGGGGCGTGTGACCCCATCGGCATTCGCCCCGGCACCAAGCCGATGATTGTCGAGGTGCCGCTGGCTGTGGGGTTACGCGCCGTCGCCTTTAGCGATGGGCTGTTGGAGGCCGGCGTGCGCACCGGCGCGGCGCTCTCGGCGGAGGCATGGCTCGAACTGGCCGCGGGTTGGGGGATGCTGCCCGCAGAAGAACTCGCCGAGCGGTTGCTGGCCCATGCCCTGGCGCTCGACGCGGGTCGCCCTCAGGATGACATCAGCATCCTGGTGGTGGGCATATACCCCGTTGGCGACCCCAACGGGGCCAGGCGGATGGCCGTGAGGGTACCGTTGGCATAGGGCTGCGCTCGTGCCGCGCTGGCCCGAAGGCTCCGTTGCCACGCTGGCAGGCGACCATAGGGCCACCTGCATGGGGAGGTCTCACCGCGGCTGACTGGAGATCGATGGCAGAAGCGTTGCCCATCGACGAGTCGATTGTGATCGTGGGGGTCTGCGGCTCTGGCAAGAGCACGTTGGCGCGAGGGCTGCGGGCCCTGGGCTACCCGGCGCGGGTGTGCGTGCAGGAGCACTCGTACGTGCCATTCCTCTGGATGCGGCATGGGCGGCCACGGGTGCTGGTGCACCTGCAGGCGAGCCTCGTGACGGTCTGCCGGCGGCGCGAGGTGGCGTGGAGCGAGGAGGTGCTGGCCCTGCAGCGCGAACGGCTCGCCGTGGCGCGTGCCCATTCTGACCTGGACATCGACACCGACCCGTTGACCGCCGACCAGGTGCGCGAGCGGGTTGTGCAGTACCTGCGCGAGCGGCACCTCTTCGTGGCCACAGGGACATAACATGACATATTTGACACCCTGTTACGATTCCGGTATAATCCGGCTTTGCTCGCCGGGCCCGCGACGGGCCGGCGAGCATCTTGTGCCGCTCTGGAGGCAGCGCGGCGACAGTAACCATCGTTTCCTCTTTCAGGGCGCCCCGACCCGTGACAGGTGGCAGGGAGGAGAGTATCCGTTATGCGGACACGTGATCTCCGGTTGCTGATCGGCATTCTCGTCGTGGTCGTTTTCAGTGCCTGGGTGGCCTGGCCCAACAACCCCGGCATTCACATCCTGGGCTTCAACCGCGACATTGAGCTCCGCCAGGGCCTCGACCTGCAGGGCGGCATGCAGGTGCTGCTGGAGGCCGACGTGCCCGCTTCGCAGCAGGTGACGAGAGACCAGATCGATGCCGCGCGTGGCATCGTCGAGAACCGCGTCAACGGCCTGGGCGTGACCGAGCCCAACGTGCAGGTGGTGGGCGACCGTCGCATCCTGGTGGAACTCCCCGGCATCAAGGACCCCGACGAGGCCGTGGCTGCCTTCAAAGGCACCGGCCTCTTGGAGTTCATCGATACCAACGGCGTCTACCTGAAGCCGGGTACCGAGGTCAAGACGACTTTCGGCCAGCCGGGTGCGGCTCAGACTGGTGCCACCCCGTCGGCCACGGCCTCGCCGGCCGCGCCGACGGCAACGGCACCCACGCCCACGCCGACGGCCCTCAGCGCGACCCCAACTGCCGCGGGCACGCCGGCCGCGGCGGCCGGATCGACCCCACAGGCCCAGGGCACGGCCACCCCGGCGGCCCAGCCTACCGCAACGCCGCAATCGGAGACCGTCTACAAGACGGTGCTCACCGGCAAGGACCTCAAGAATGCGGGCGTGCAGATCAACCCGCAGACCCAAGAACCCAACGTCACGTTTGAGTTCAACTCGGACGCGGCCAAGACCTTTGCCGATTTCACCAGCGCCAACGTCGGCAAGTACCTGGCCATCGTGCTCGACAAGAAGGTCATCTCGTGCCCTGTCATCAACACGGCCATCCCCGAAGGCAGCGGCTACATCGAGGGCAAGTTCACGCTGGCCGAGGCCAAGGGCCTGGCGGTGCAGCTCAAGTATGGTGCGCTGCCCATTCCACTGAAGGTCATCGAGCGGCGGACGGTCGGCCCCACCCTGGGGCAGGACTCGGTGGCCCGCAGCCTGCGCGCGGGCATCATCGGCCTGATCATCGTGCTGCTCTTCATGCTCATCTACTACCGGCTGCCTGGGCTGCTGGCTGACCTGGCGCTCCTCACCTATGCCGTGGTTACCATCGCCATCTTCAAGTTGGTGCCGGTGACGCTGACCTTACCGGGCATCACGGGCTTCCTGCTCTCGGTGGGCATGGCCGTCGATGCCAACATTCTGATCTTTGAGCGTATGAAGGAAGAGCTGCGCCACGGCAAGAGCCTGGCAGCGGCGGTGGAGGCCGGTTTCGACCGGGCGTGGACCTCAATCCGTGACTCGAACCTGTCGACGCTGATCAACTGTGTGATCCTCTTCTGGTTCGGGTCGCAGTATGGCGCCAGCGCCGTCAAGGGCTTTGCTGTGACGCTGTTCCTGGGCGTCGTGGTCAGCATGTTCACAGCCATCACCGTGACCCGCACCTTCATGCGTGCGACCCTGGCTGCCAGCGGCGACTCGCTGCGCGAGAAGCACCAGTTGATGGGCGTCTAGCTCGGGGTGCCTGATCGACGGAGGAAGGTAGAGGAATGCTGGATATCATCGGCAAGCGCAAGTGGTACTTCCTGATCTCGGCGATGGTCATCGTCCCTGGGCTGGTGGCCATGGGCATCTCTTTCGCCCGCTGGGGGACGCCGTTCCGCCTGAGCATCGACTTTACCAGTGGCTCGCTCCTCGAGGTCCAGTTCCCCGAGAAGGTGCAGCCGCTACAGGTGCGCGAGGTGGTGGAAAGCCAGGGCATTGTGGACCCGAGCATCCAGACGGTGGGCGATGGGTCTACGGTGGTCATCCGGACCAAGCCGATGGAGGCCGAGGTCAAGAAGGCCGTGGAGAACGCCCTGCAGCAGCGCTTTGGCACGCTCACGGAGATGCGCTTCGAGACGGTGGGCCCATCGGTGGGGCGCGAGGTCACCCAGGCGGCGACGCTGGCCATCATCGCCGGGTCGCTGGCCATCCTGGGCTTCATCGTCTTTGCCTGGCGCAAGGTGCCCAACAGCATGCGCTATGGCGTGTGCGCCACTGCGGCCACGCTGCACGACATCCTGGTGACGCTGGGCTTTTTCTCCATCATGAGCCTGCTCCTGGGGTGGGAGGCGGATGCGCTCTTCTTGACGGCGCTCCTGACGGTGGTCGGTTTCTCGGTGCAGGATACGATTGTGGTGTTCGATCGCATCCGCGAGAACATCCCCAAGCGGCGCGGTGAGCCGTACGAGATGATCGTCAACCGCAGCCTGCTGGAGACGTTGCACCGGTCGCTGGCGACGCAGTTGAACGCCGTCTTTGTCATGATCGCGATTCTCCTGTTCGGTGGCGCCACCATCAAGCAGTTTGTGGCGGTGCTGCTGGTGGGCATGATCAGCGGCAGCTACTCGTCGATCTTTAATGCCGTGCCACTCCTGGTCGTATGGGAGAAGGGCGAGCTGGCCAGCCTGTTCCGGCCTCGCCGCAGGCAGCCGGCGCCAACGGCGTGAGACACGCCGTGCCACCGGCACCGGCAAGGGAAGGAAATGGGCTCAGCGTGCAGCGAGGGTCGGGGCAACCTGGCCCTCGTTGTGCTTTTGGGGGGTCAGGGCGCTAAAGCGCCGACTACGAACGGGGCGCTGGGCTGGTAGTGTGCGCTTGAGCGCCCTGCCCGTGTGCCGTGGCGCCGCGCCCGCGGTCGGCGCAGGTTGGGGGGTCAGGGCGCTAAAGCGCCGACTACGAACGGGGCGCTGGGCTGGTCGTTGGCGCTTGAGCGCCCTGTACGTGCGATATGGCGCCGCCTGCAGGCCCCGGAGCGGGCGTGCAGAAGGAGGTGAGTGACGTGGGCTTGATCCTCTTGCGCTACGGCGAGCTGGCTCTGAAGGGGGCGAACCGCCCCTTCTTCATCCGCAAGCTGCGCCACAACGTGCGCGCATGCCTGCGCGAGAACGGGCTGGAGGGCTCGGTCGAGAGTTCGGGCAGCCGGCTGTTCGTCCATACCGACGAGGTGGAGCGCGCCATCGCGCCCTTGCAACGGGTGTTCGGGCTGGTGTCGCTCAGCCCCGTGGTCGAGGTGCCGCGCGACATCGAGGCGATGAGCGCCGAAGCGGTGCGCGAGGCCCAGGAGGCCGGGCTGGGGCCGGAACGAAGCTTCCGCATCGTGGCGCGGCGTGCCGACAAGGCCTTTTCGTATACCTCGCCGGAGATCGGCCGCGTGCTGGGGGCCGCCGTGGTGGCGGCTACCGGCGCGCGGGTGGACCTGTCGGACAAGGCCGACGTGACGATCGGCGTCGAGGTGACGCGCGATCGGGCCCTGCTCTACGGCCGGGTGTTCCCAGGGCCGGGCGGCTTTCCCCTCGGGAGCGCCGGGCGGGTCGTGGCCCTGATGTCGGGGGGCATCGATTCGCCGGTGGCGGCGTGGATGATGATGAAGCGCGGCTGCAACGTCATCCCCCTGCACTTTCGCCACAACGACGTCGAGGCTGCCAAGTTCCTCGACAACTGTCGGGTCCTGGAGACCTGGTCGTACGGCTTCCGCATCCGGCCGATTATCCTGCAGCAGGCCGAGGCCTTTGGGCCGATCTACCAGCGGCTGCGCGAGCTGGGCGAGGAGCGCTGGACCTGCCTGATGTGCAAGCGCACGCTGGTGAGCAAGGCGGCCGAGGTAGCCATCGAGCATCATGCCTTGGCCGTGGTCACCGGCGAGAGCCTCGGGCAGGTGGCCAGCCAGACGCTCGAAAACTTGGGCGTGATCAGCTACGGCCAGCCCCTGCCTATCCTGCGGCCCCTCATCGGCCTCGACAAGGTCGAAGTGATGGACCTGGCCCGCCGCATCGGCACCTACGAGGTCTCGACGCGCGCCGCGGTGGGCTGTGCCTACCTGCCGAACCATCCTCTGACGCGGGCGAATGTGGCGGCGCTGCAGCGGCTCTTGGAGCAGATTGAGCGGCCGGTAAGCCGGCCGGAGGAGGCGCTGTGAGGGCACTCGTCTACCGTGGGGCGCTGGCCCTGGCCGAGGATTACCCGCGGCCCCAGCCCGGCCCCGGCGAGGCGCTGGTGCGCGTGCGCCTGGCGGGCATCTGCAACACCGATCTGGAGATCCTGCGCGGCTACATGGGCTTTCGGGGCGTGTTGGGGCACTAGTTCGTGGGCACGGTGGAGGAGGCCGAAGACCG
>Ga0078972_1004707_pt1 | contig 36562 bp, 30 predicted proteins | sample YelNatPaOPGAMG01_FD_67568 | JGI IMG/M metagenome (GOLD analysis project Ga0078972, IMG submission 67568) | Hot spring thermophilic microbial communities from Obsidian Pool, Yellowstone National Park, USA - OP-RAMG-01 (SPADES assembly) (version 2) | ecosystem: Environmental > Aquatic > Thermal...
CGCGACGGAAAAGTAGTGATTACAGAAGACATTTCCCATCTAACCCTGGAGCGCATGGTTAACTACATGGTAGGTCGAGAGATAAGTGAACGATTCCCAAAGGGAAATCGTCATCCGGGAGAAGTGATCTTTCAAGTAGAAAACCTGTGGGCAGAGGATCCTCAATATGGGAAGGAAATATTGAAAGGAGTGAGTTTCGATCTTCGTAAGGGAGAAATACTTGGAATTGCAGGGTTGATGGGCTCGGGTAGAACAGAACTTGTTACCACTCTGTTTGGTGAGTTGGGCAAGATTACGAGGGGAAGAATCTTACTGGAGGGTAGAGAAATAGCTCCCTGCTCCGCCAGGGAAGCGATGGAGCTTGGTATCAGTCTGGTACCCGAAGATCGGAAGATGCTAGGTCTTGTGTTGATCCAATCCATCGTCGAGAATATCACCTTGCCGAATCTCCATCGGTTTTCCTCATTTCTCCGGATAAACAAGAACGCTGCCCTCCAGGAGTCAATACGGTACGCGAATGAACTATCGATTAAAGCTCCCCATTTACACATTCCTGTAGAAACATTGTCAGGAGGGAATCAACAAAAAGTGGTGATTTCCAAATGGCTCATGTCAAACCCTAAAATCCTGATTCTGGACGATCCTACCCGAGGAATAGATGTGGGAGCCAAGTATGAAATCTATAAACTAATGAATCAGCTATCCGAGCAAGGGGTGTCCATCATCATGATTTCATCTGAATTAGAAGAGGTGTTGGGAATGAGTGACCGAATCCTAGTGATGTGTGAAGGAAGATCGGCAGGGATTTTGCCTATTGAAGAGGCCACACAGGAAAAAATCATGGCTCTAGCAACTGGTATCGATAAACACATCTACAATAGGAGCAGATCATGAGTCAAAAAATTCTAAAACGGCTTCAGATGAATATTAGAACCTACACAATGATTTTTGCTCTTCTTCTCATCTGGTTTCTCTTCGGAATCCTGACGGATTGGGTGTTTTTTTCTCCCAGGAATTTATCCAACCTATTTCGGCAGATGACTATTATTTCCTTCCTTGCCTGCGGGATGGTGTTGGTGATTGTGACAGGGAATATAGATCTATCTGTAGGTTCTGTTACGGGTTTCGTTTCTGCTATTGCAGCTGCATTACAAGCCTATATACTTCCTTCTATCCTTCCCAATCTGTTTACAGGCTACTCACCCTTCGCAATAGGAACAATCTCTACCCTTATTACAATAGTAAGTTCTCTCATCATAGGGGTTCTTGTTGGGGTGTTCCAGGGAGTCTTCATTGCGTATCTCAGAGTGCCTGCCTTTATTGTCACCCTCGGCGGGATGCTCATTTTCCGAGGGGGAGTACTGGGAATCACCCAGGGAAAGACAATCGTTCCCATTCACGATACTTTTCGAATGATCGCCCAAGGGTATTTTTCAAACGAGGTGGGATGGATCATTACCTTTTTTGTGGTTATAGCGATTTTCTATAATACAATTCTAAATCGAACCAAGAAAAAAGAGTATGGATTTCAGTTACAGCCCTTATACCGGGACATCCTAAAAGCAGGATTGATCTCTCTGTTGATTGTGGTATTCGTGTTTTTAATGAATGAGTACAGAGGTCTACAGATTCCTGTGTTCATCCTTGCGGTGGTGGCTGCGATCATTGCCTATATAACGAACAATACTCGTTTTGGACGGTATGCGTATGCCATAGGTGGAAACAGAGAGGCCACCCGACTCTCGGGTATCAATATCCCCAAGAATATCTTCCTGATCTTTGTTCTGATGGGACTTCTCTGTGGAGTAGCGGGTATCATCCTGACAGGGTATGTAGCTGCAGGAACAATTGGAGCCGGATTGAACTACGAGCTGGATGCCATTGCAAGTTGTATCTTGGGAGGTACTTCTACTCTCGGAGGAGTAGGAACGGTTTACGGGGCTGTGATGGGCTCTTTGATCATGGCTAGCCTGGCTAATGGGATGAGTGTAATGAATATGGACATCTTTTGGCAGTACATCATCAAAGGACTTGTTCTTATCTTAGCTGTGTACATCGACGTAGCCACAAAGAAAACCCGTTAGTCCTTTCTCTAAACCTGCCACTGATCTGGTATCATTCCTCCCTAGGCAGTACCGGACCTCCTGTGGCATCCTTCGCTCAGCGCCTATTTGATACCGCTGCCCACCTTCAAATCCTCCAAGACCGCTGGGGAAAGAGCTCTACCATTGGGAAACGGTTCGGACGACGATCAACGAAACGATTGAGGGCAGCGTTGAACAAGCTATCGAAAAAGCATTGGAAAAGCAGATCCCCTATTTGTTGGAAACCTTGCAATCGGCTGGTGTTACGGGAAAGAAATCTAGGGGGAAAAAAAAGCACAATCCTGGCACATTGGAGAAGTAGTCCCTAGGTCACTCCCCGATCCTCCCTACCGTATCTGCAGTCCAGGGGGTAGGAATGCCGAGCTCTTTCCCCATCCTTAAAATGGTGCCCCCGAATAGGTCCCCCTCGTTTGGTTTCCCCGGAACCTCCAGGTCACGCTGGTAGGAAGTCTTGGTATCGTAGGGGAAGGCGGCCGCCCGGGCAAGCACTTCCTCGATCACGGTGGAAGGAAACTCTACACCCTTTGCCCTGGCCAGGGCCAGGACTTCCTCCATGATGTGACGTAGCCGTTCCTTTAAGTCTGGGTTTGCCAGCACCCCCCCTATGGGTTTTCCGCTCATTCCCGTTACGAGGGCAAAGGAAGCGATGAAGAGGTACTTGCTCCACAGGGCAGGAAAGGGATTCTCTTGCCATTCGAAGGGAATCCCCGCTTCCTGCATCATCTGGATCAGAGGGACGGGGTCGTAGCCGGGATACCGGGGATCTGCCCCCGCAATGATGTTACCCTTCCCGCCCGATTGACGGACAACACCTGGGCCTTCACGGGTGGAAGAGATATAGATACAGGCGGGAAGCACGATCCCTTTGGACAGTACGGACCGGATCCGTTCGTAGATATCGATCCCGTTGAGCAGGGGAAGAATCGCGGTAGTGTCCCCTAAGATGGGGTGTATCTGATGGCAGATTTCTTGAAGGTGATAACCCTTCACGCAGAGAACCACTAGGTCCTGCACCGGCAGGATGGACGGATCGTCCGTTGCCCGGTGCGGCTTCACCACCCCTTCCTCACCGGAAGGAGAATAGAAGGTGAGCCCCTTCTCCTGTATAGCCTTTAGGTGCTCTCCCCGGGCCAGGAAGGATAGTTGGCGATTCGACCCTTGGGCAGAAGCCCAGTTCCTTCCCAGGTGAAAGCCGATGTATCCTCCGATGCCGCCGATCCCTGCCACACAGATTTTTTCGATGGATTTCGTGGATTCCGTGGGTTTCATACGATTCTTCCTCCTTTAGGGTAGGGGAATGGGATTCCAGGTGGGTATCCAGGTTTCCCCTTGTTTCAGTACTTCTTCGATACGGGGGATACTCGGTTTACCCCCGAGCCGCTCTACGGAAAGCCCTGCCGCTACTGTTGCAAAACGGAGGGCCTCAAGAAAGGGTGTTCCCCCTAGCAGGAACGCGGCAAAGGCTCCATGGAAGATATCCCCCGCTCCCGTAGTGTCGATGGCCTTTGCCGGATAGGCGGGAAGGTGAAAGCCGCGGGGCTTAAAGCTTTCCTCCGGCTCTCCATTCCCTTGCCCTATTCGGCTCCCCTGGGGCCCATACTCGGGATACAGAAAACAGCAGCCTTCTTCCCCCAGGGTCACGATAGGCAGCGGAATTCCGAAGGATGCCAGAGCGGCCAGCAATCTTCCGTACCGATGCTGGTTCCGGTTGGAAGAGGAGGACGGCGCAGCCTTTACCTCCGATGATTTGCGGCTAGAAAAGGAATCGGAGGGTGCGGAATCTTTATGTAAAGACTCGCCGTAGGGGAGGGTAGGGGCCGTGGCTCCGGTATCCACGGTAGAGGACGTGTGTGCGGAATCTCCGTGGGCTGATTCACGGTTCGGAAGGGTAGATCCAGGAGCTTTCTCCTGGAGGGCCAGGATTTCCCGGGCAAATCGCTCGGAGGCGATGCAGTAGGTAACCCGGGGAGCCAGCAGTTCCGTTCCTCTCCGGAACGACCCCGCATCCAGAATGGAAAGGGCCGAGGGAAAGTGCGCAAGGGCGGTGAGGGATGCCTCCGGTTCATGACCGTCCAGCAGCAAGAGATCGGGGGGAGAAGAGTCCAGGTGGGAAAAGAGGGTCTCGGTTTCTTCCTGGGAAATCGTGCTTCCGCCCTTCCGATTGATGATCGTTCGGGAACCCGTTCGGGTGTTGACGAGGATGATGGAAAGGGGGGTGGCGCACGAGGCTTTGCGGGAAACTCCCCGAAGGTCCACTCCTGCTTCCTGTAGATCCTGCAACGCCCGTTCCCCATAGGAGTCGAGGCCGACCGTTCCTATGAAGGCAGTAGGGATGCCCCATTGGGCGAGGAGGGCCGCTGCATTAGAAGCGGGGCCGCCGGATGATTCCAGGGTACCATCGATCTGGTATTTGGCGTTTTCCTCGGGGTACCCTTCCATCGGGAGAGTGATATCATAGGAAAGGTGGCCGATACAGAGGGCATGTTTCATGCACCCGCTCCCTTCAGGGGGATTCCCCGAATAGCTCCTGGAATTGATCAAGAAGCTGGGCCTTCGCCTCCGGGTAGGGAAGGGTGGTTACGTACCCCGCTGCATTCTTGTGCCCTCCCCCTCCGAGCTTCTGGGCCACCAGGGCTACGTTACAGGTAGAGGGGGAACGGAGGCTTACGGAAGTCCTTTGCGGTCCTTCTTCCCGGATAAAAGCCACCGCCTCGCATCCTTCCACGGAAAGGAGAAGCTGATAGAGGGGGTCTGTCTGTCGATGGTCGGATCCGAAGGATTGGTAGTCTTCTTGGAGGATGTGAGTGAGGAGGAGTTTCCCCTGGAAGTGAGGTTCCAGGGTGGAAAGGATCCTGGCCAGGTATCGGCGGGATTCGAGGGAGTAGTTCCCGAAGGTTTCCCGGTAGATCGATTTGGGGGTCACGCCCTTGGCGGCCAGCCGGCTCAAAAGTTCGAGGGACTCGGAAGCTTCCGCCTCTAGGTGGCGGAAGAACCCGGTATCCGTGGCAAACCCAAGGAAGAGCAAACGGGCTTCCTCCGGAGTGGGGGTATCACCGAAGGCTTCAATGACCTTCTGGATCAGGAGGGTAGTGGAGGGAGCGTTGGGTTCGATGTACTGAACGGATCCATAGGGGGTTCCGTTCGGCTGATGGTGATCGATCACCGCCGCATCGAGACCCTCGAGGATCGAGGCGAAGTGGGCGGTTCGGTAGATGGAGGAACAGTCCAGCACCACAAGGCCGAACCGGGGGTTCACTTCCGATGTGGAAAGGGTTTCCAGGAAGGAAGAACGGTAGGGAGCGATTTCTTTCCGCTGCCAGGGGCCGGGGGAAAGGAGAATTACCTGTTTTCCCCTTCGGCGAAGAAAAGAAGCGAAGGCCAATTGGGATCCGATGGAATCACCGTCCGGCTCCTCGTGGGCTACGGTATAGTATCCGGGGTATCGATCGAGGAAGCGGAGTAAGGATGAAGGAGGGGGTCGTAACGCCATACGAGTTTCTAACCTCTATGCGAAGTTTATATCCTGAGTAAATCGGTTTGCCTATAGGGACCCGAGAGACACAAACGGCCTTCCCATAGGTAGGCATTCACTTCCGTTCGCATCCCGAACTCTTCGAAATACAAGCCCGGTTCGATGGAAAAGCAGGACCCTTCTAGAAGAAGCCGATCGTCGGGGAACTCCACCGAATCCAGGTTTACCCCAAACCCGTGAAGTTCGCGATCGATCCCGTGGCCGGTCCGATGGCGGAGGGCGCCTCCATACCCCCTCTCTATCAAGAAACTCCGGCAGAATGCATCCACTTCTTTGCCGGAAAGGGGAACCCCTGATTCTATTTTTCCTCCGATGAAGTCGATCGTGCGGTCCCGTGCTTCGGTGAGGACGGTAAATACCTTCTGTAGGGAATCGGGTGGGGTGGTTCCTGTGTATCCTACCCAGGATATATCCGCATACGTACCCGCCTCCCCCTCTTCCTTTGCCCAGAGGTCGAGCTGGATCACCTGATTACGTTCCAGGGGGCTGCCCTTTCCCTGGGGAGAGTAATGGGGATTCCCGGAATGGAGGCCGCAGGCCACGATGGGGGGAGAATGGGTGAGGAGCTTTCGCTTTTCAAACTCTTCCAGTATCTGGCGCTGTACATCCCCTTCGTGCAGGGCGACTCCCCTTGCTAGACTTTCCCGGATGAGGCGCCACATATCCGAAACGATTTCGTAGAGGTGGGACGCAGCCCTCTGGTGAGAGCGCACCATCTCTATCGTAAGGGTTCCTCGGAACCTCTGCAGGAGGGTGGCTGCGGAAAGGAGGGTAAACCCGCATTCCTCCAGTAGGAGGGCTGTTCCGTGGTCCAGGAAAGAAATGACCCGGAGGGTAGGGGAAAACTGACAGGCCAACTGCGGGGCTTTCGGCAACACTTCCTGCTTGAACAACTGGAGTAGACGATTCCGTGAATCATACAGGAAGGGCTCTCCCGGAAGATTGTCGAGGATGTTTCTTTCGATGGTATGTACGATCTTGGTGGGGGAACCTTCGGGATACACCACGTAGTACCAGGGTCGGGTGTTCTTGGTAGAAGGGTCGAGTTCGAGGATCGATTCGGAGAGGGGATCCCGATGTTGAAAGGAAGAAAAAAGCCATCCCCCCACCTGTTCCAGGGCGATGGCCTTTTGAATGGCCCGAAGGTCGAACAATCAGAACTCCAGGTTCGGTTCTTCGATATTGAACTTGTCTTTTAGGTCTTCCGTTGGGTTCAACGCCCCCCAGGAAATGTCGTGCATGTTCTTTTTGAGGAATAGCCGAAGATGGGAAAACTTTCCGTTCTTCCAGAAAATGATCATGTAGGGGTACGAAGGATCGTCCCCCCATTGGATTTCCCCTTTTGCCAGTTTCCCATCCTTGGAGGCCGATTGGGAGAACCATTTGTGGGGAATGTAGGCTTCTGCGATATCCAGCTTGCTGGTGGTGTAGATGATTTTGTATCCTAACTGATGGGGGTACACCTTTTCGATATAGAGTGTTCTTGCATAGTATTCAGAATCGAGAGCAAAGAGCCCTATCCCAAAAACCAGGAAGAGGCATAGTACCAAAAGAGTTCCCTTTTTCAAGACGCTCCTCCTCACACGTGAATTACTCCCATTATAGTAGCATTCTTTGGAAAATATCAAGGTTGATGTGAGCTGTTTTGGGCAATTCGGCAGAGGATGAAGAACGCGTGCCGGGTAGCTCCTGGATCCGCGATCCCTTTTCCCGCGATGTCGAAGGCGGTTCCGTGGGCCGGGGTAGTGATAGGTACGCTGAACCCTGCATGGTAGGTAACCCCCCGGTTGAACCCGAGGAGTTTCGTGGCAATCTGTCCCTGGTCGTGATACATGGAGATGATCCCATCCAGCACCCCATCCCGAAGTTTCAGGAAGATCGTGTCCGCTGGATAGGGGCCGGAAACCGCTATGCCTTCCTTCTGGGCCTTGAAGATGCCAGGCGCTATCTTGGTTTGCTCCTCGTCGCCGAAAAGGCCATGTTCCCCTCCGTGCGGATTCAAGGCGGCTACCCCGATGCGGGGATTCTGTTTCCCGTAGGAAACCATGGCTTTGTAGAGGAAACGGATAGCCCGATACACTCCTTCGGGTGTGATGAGGGAGGGGACATCCCGAAAGGCGACGTGGGAGGTCACCCGCATGGTCCAGTACTCGTCCAGTATATTGATTTCTTCCAGGGCTTCGTTATGGGGAAGGTGGTGTTTGAGGAGATCCAGCTCGCTTCCAAAGGGAGATCCGCCCTTGTGCATGGATTCCTTGTTGAGGGGAGCGAAAAGGAACCCCTGAATCAATCCTTTCTTGATCAATTCCAGGCTACATAGGATGCTTTCCAGTACGTATTTTCCTGCCCGCGGATCCACCTTCCCCATGGGTACGGTCGCTGGATCCACACCGGGTAGGTGCAGGAGAAGGAAGTCTTCCCTCCTCTCGGGGATCTCTTCCCCGCGGGTGATCAGAGTCGGTGCGCGGGGCTTCGTCCGGGCGATCCGGACTCCTGCCTCCCAATGCCGGGGATCGGTAATCAGTACGATCTGAGCCCTGTCGAACACCGATTCATCGGAGAGCAGTTTGGCAACCAGTTCAGGTCCGATCCCTGCCACATCCCCCAGAATTATTCCGATCCGCGGCTTACTTGCTTTTTCCATGGAGCACTCCTATCTCAGTTTCATAGCATTCCCAGAAGCCTCGGCAGACTTAAAACCACCAGGTCAGGTAAATGGATCACCAGAGCGAGGACGAAAATGAGGGAACCGATGAAGGGGATGTTCGCTTTGGTCAGGGACCACATATCGATCTTCGCCAGGGTGCAGGTGATGTACAGTGCCGATGCCACGGGAGGGGTTTGCTGGCCGATTCCCCAGCAGAGAATCACTACCATGGCGAAATGGAACGGATGGATTCCCAATTTTGCCACTACGGGGAGGAAGAGGGGAATGATGATCACCAGCATCGCAGTTCCATGGAGGAAGGTTCCCGCAATGATCAGGATAAGGGAAGCGATCCAGAGAAACACGATGGGGTTCGTGGTGAGGGAAAGGAAGGGCCCCACGAGGAGCTGAGGAATCTTCGCATAGGCGAAGACCCAACCCAGGAGGTTCGCTACGGCTATGATGATCATCACCTGGCCGGATAGGAGGGCAGATTCCTTCGCTGCCTCATACACCTTTTTCGGGGTAAACTCCCTCGTTACGAAACCGTACAGGATAATGTAGGCCGCTGCCGCTCCTGCTGCCTCTGTAGTGGTAAACACTCCCCCCATGATTCCCCCCAGGATGATGAGGGGAAGGATGAAGGCGGGGATCCCCGCGCGAAAGGTGTTCCATAATCGTACCCAGCTGAAGGAGGTATCTGCCCCGTATCCTTCCCGCAGAGAAATGATGTATGCAACAATACACATCACGATCCCGATCAGGATGCCAGGGATCAACCCGCAGATGAACAGGGTTGGTACCGATAGACCCACGAACACCCCGTAGAGGATCATCGGTACACTGGGGGGAATGATGATTCCGATGGTGGAGGATGCGGCCGTCACCGCGCCGGTGAAGTCCCGTTTGTACCCCCTGTCGATCATGGCAGGGATCAGCACGCCTCCCACGGCAGCGGTATCCGCCATCGAGGTTCCCGAAACTCCCGCAAAAAACATGCTGGTCACCACGTTCACCATCGCTAGTCCCCCCTTCAGGTGCCCCACCAGGGCCATGCAGAAGTCGATGATCTTCTGGGATAGGTTCGTGTAGTTCATCAACACCCCCACGAAGATGAAGAGGGGAACTCCTAGGAGAGTGAAGGAATCCACTCCCAGGAACAGCCTCTGCACTACCACGATCAGGGGAACGTTGGTGGCGATCTTCAGGAAGGCTAGGGAAGTAACTCCCAGGGCAAAGGCCACGGGAAGGTTCAACGCGATGAATACAGCCAGAAGCGAAAACACCAGTATTACCAACATCTAAGAATTCCTCTCTAAGTCGATCGGATAGACTTCCATAAATCCCTGATGGATAGGAAGGTCTGAAGGATCATCAGAGCCCCACTCACAGGAAATACGCTATAGTACAACCATCCGGTGGGAAGGTTCGTGTAGGGCATTCCCACGTTGAGGAACTCCCTGCTGAAGGCAATTCCTTCCCAGAACACAACCAACAGGAACACCAGGATCAAGATATTCCCGATCAATGCCACGAAGGTTCGGGCCCTGGGGGAGAACTTGGAAATCAGGAGATCGAACCCGATGTGCTTGTTTTCCCGCATCGCCATGTACGCACCCACAAAGGAAAGCCACACGATCATCAGTCGGGTGATCTCTTCCGACCAGGACAGCGGGTGATTCAAAACGTACCGGTAGAATACGGAGATGGACACCACGAGGGTCATTCCGATGATGAGAAAGGCTAGGAAGGTGTCTATCCATCGATCGATCAAACGTTTCATGAGGGGGCTCCTTCCGATCAGTTCCCTAAGGATGCAATTTTTTCCAACAGTTCCGCGGCGTCCTTGAACTTGTTCGTATCGGTGATCTGTTTCCAGATCGGTTTCGACAGGGCTACGAAGGATTTTACATCCGCCTGATTGATCTGAATTCCGCTTTTCTGGTGCATCAGATCGGCCAGTTTTTTGTCAGCCTCGTCCCCCAGCTTCCGGGTGTACTGGGCGGTTTCCTTCCCAGCATCGATCAGGATCTTCTGTAGGTCCGCGGGGAGGGAATCGAAAAGTTTCTTGTTCATCAGGAGGTGAACAGCCGAGTACACGTGGCCCGTGAAGGAGAGGTATTTCTGCACTTCATGAAGGGAAGCCTGGTATATCGTGGCGAGGGGGTTTTCCTGCCCATCGATGATCCCCTGCTGAAGGGCACCAAACACCTCGGTAAAGGGCATGGCCACAGGGTTCGCTCCGAAGGCCTTGAAGGTGTTCATCCGTACGGCACTTTCCGGGATCCTTAGTTTGATTCCCGCCAGGTCTTCCGGTTTGTAGATGGGGCGTTTGTTGTTGGTGATGTGGCGGAACCCATTCTCCCAGTACCCCAAATGTTTGATCCCTACATCTTCCAACGGTTTTGCCATCTTCTGGCCGATCTCTCCGTCCAGCACTTTTGACATGTGGTCCCGGCTCACGAAGAGGTAAGGAGCGTCGAGAAGTTTGTAATAGTCGTTGAGGGACACCACGGGGGAAGAACTCAGACCCGTTTCAATGGTTCCCAGTTTCACCCCTTCCTGAATGTCCTTGTCTGCGCCCAGTTGACCGTTCGGATAATGCTCTACTTTGATCCGCCCATTGCTCCTGGACTCTACCAGTTCCTTGAACTTGACCGATCCTTTGTAGTACAGACCTTCCTCCGTGTGGGTATGGGCGATGCGGAGTACCACGGGTTTGGTAGATTCTTTTGTCGCGGCGCCCTCCTTCGTTCCACCTGCCCATACACCGAAACCGATTAAAGACACCATAAGGAAAGAAACAAGGATTCTCTTCATACCGTTCTCCTTTGCTATAGTGGGTTAAAAGATATTAAACAAGAATCATGCCAAGATATCCTTAATTTTCTAATTTGATATTCTATAAGAGAATAGCAAGAATCTCTCATGTTCGTAATGCGTGGGGAACGGTAAAGCAACTGTTTCAATTTTGAACGATTGTTGCTATACTGGGGGGCATGATAACCATCACCTATGTGATTCCCTACGAAGAACTCCGCCAGACAGTCACCAGTTACCTGCAGCAGGTGAACCGGGATCACATCGAGTTTCATACTACCCACCTGGTGGGGGTGGAGGAAGTCCGTCGGTTTACCTTCCATGCCGATATCGTGGTAGCCCGGGGAATCACCTTCACAGCCGTGAAGAACCTGTACCCTTCCATCACCGCCATCGAAATTCCCGTTACCGGTTACGACGTGATCCGGGCATTGATGGAGTGCCGTAAGACCTTCCATCCGAAGAAGGTAGCCATCGTTGCCTCGGGGAACATGCTGTATGGGGCACCCTCGTTGGGAGAGATTCTCGATATGGATATCGAGGTTTATTCCGTGGGAACAGAGGAGGAGGCGAGGGAGTATTTGGCAGAGGTGAAACGGCGGGGAGTAGATGCGGTGATCGGCGGACTCATGACCTATCGATTTGCCCGGCAGGCGGGGATTCCCTGTATCTGGATCAAGTCGGGGCCCGATGCGATCAAACAGTCCATCGACGAGGCGGTGCGCACCGCGGAGATAAAGATCCAGGAACAGGAAAAGGCCGAGTTCTTCAAGATCGTGATGGACTACACTCATGAAGGGATCCTGTCGGTAGACCGGAAGGGTAATATCACTGCCTGTAACCGCTCGGCCCGCGCTATCCTCAAGCAGGACCATATCCCCCTGGGAGTACACCATACACAGGTCGTACCCTCCCCGGCGATCGAGAAGGTACTGATGGAAGGGCGGGAGGAACTCGGAGTGCTGGAGCATTGGGGCTCTGTCCCGATCGCTGCCAACGTGGTTCCCATGCATGTGGGAAGCGAAATCGGAGGAGCGGTAGTAACCTTCCAGAGTGTGAACCGGGTGCAGGAACTTGAAAACCGCATCAGGCGAAAGATCTTTCTCAAAGGGCATACTTCTAAGTACCGGTTTCGGGATATCCTCGGCGAAAGCCCTTCCCTGAAGCAGGCGATTCGCATGGCAGAAAAGTACAGTCGGGTGGATGCCAACGTGCTGATCACGGGTGAAACAGGAACTGGGAAGGAACTCTTTGCCCATAGTATCCACGCTGAAAGCCCGCGAGCAGAAGGTCCCTTTGTAGCGGTGAACTGTGCAGCCCTTCCCGAACCGCTTTTGGAAAGCGAGCTATTCGGGTATGCGGAAGGGGCCTTTACGGGTGCGATGAGGGGAGGGAAGGTGGGGCTCTTCGAGCTGGCCCACAGGGGAACGATCTTTCTCGATGAGATCGGCGAACTCCCCCTGTCGTTCCAGGCAAAGCTTCTCCGGGTCTTGCAGGAACGGGAGATCATGCGGGTAGGGGACGACCGGGTGATCCCTGTGGATGTACGGGTAATCGCGGCCACGAACTTGAACCTCCAGAGGTTGACGGAAGAGGGAAAGTTCCGGAGAGACCTTTTATTTAGGCTGGATGTTCTCCGGGTCGATGTTCCGCCCCTACGGGAACGGAGAGAGGATATTCCTTTTCTTCTCCGATACTATCTCGACATCTTTGCCCAGAAGTTCGCCAAAGGACGGGTCCTTCTCGATCCTTCGATCGAAGAGTACCTCTGTGGGTATCCCTGGCCGGGAAACGTCCGGGAGCTGGTTAACCTCTGCGAACGGATCGCTGCCCTGTACGAGGGAACCCCGATTACCCGGGAAGAGATGGAGGGTTTGATGAAGATAAAACCTCATGGCTGTACCGAAACAGAGGAAGAGGAACGGACAACCCCACTCGCCCATAAGGGGGGGCGAGGTAGTTCCCGCTTGGAAGAGATGGAGACTCTGGGGATTCTGGAGGCCCTCCGTGTGGCCAGGTTCAACCAGAGCCAGGCGGCAAAACTACTGGGAATCAGCCGCACTACCCTCTGGAGGAAACTGAAAGGTATGGAGAGAGAGAAGCCTGGGTGGTCATAGTTGGGGATACATAGTTGGGGATATAGCTAGGGGATTGCTTCAAAGGGTTGCCAGCATGAGGGCTTTGATCGTATGTTTCCGGTTCTCCGCTTCATCCCACACTCGAGACTGGGATCCTTCGATCACTTCCATGGATACTTCGTTCCCCTTTACGGCAGGCAGGCAGTGGAGAAAGATCGTGTCCTTGCGGCCCGTCAGAGCCATCAAAGCAGAATCTACCTGGTAGGGCCGGAGGAGCCGCATCCGTTCGGCCGACTTTTCCTCTTCCCCCATGGACACCCACACATCGGTGTATACAGCATCTGCCCCGGCAAGCTCTTCCCGGGCCGTGGTGCCGACTCGGATCTGGGCTCCCGAAGCTTTTGCGTAGGAAGTGCATTGCTTCTGCAGAGCTTCATCCGGATGGAGTTCTCGGGGGGCCATGATGGAGTAGTGGACACCCATCTTGGAACAGCCGATCATGAGAGCCCGGGCCATGTTGTTCCTTCCATCCCCCACGAACACGAGTTTCAAGCCCTTCAAACGGCCAAACTCTTCTTCCAGTGTCATGAGGTCTGCCAGCACCTGAGTGGGATGATCCGTATCGGTAAGTCCATTGTACACGGGGACTCCCGCGTACTTGGCCAGTAGTTCCACCACCTCTTGCTTGAACCCCCTGTACTGGATTGCATCGAACATCCTTCCCAGCACCCGGGCCGTATCTTCTATGGTTTCCTTGGCTCCCAGCTGAATGTCCTGGGTGGAGAGAAATACGGGATGCCCTCCCTCTTCGCCGAATGCGGTTTCGAAGGCACACCTTGTCCGGGTGGACCGCTTCTCGAAGATCAGGGCCAGGGTCTTACCTAAAAACCGCTGCGAGATTCTCCCTTCCCTCTTCTCCTTCTTCACCTGGTGGGAAAGGTCCAAAAGGTATCGGATTTCTTCCGGTGAGTAGTCTGCCAGGGTCAAAAGGGATCTTCCCTTTAGAGAAACAGCCATCGGGTGCCTCCTTCGGTGTTCACGAAGATTCCTGGAACAGTTCCGGCGGAAACAGGGCCCGCAACGCGTCCAGGATCGTATCTACAAAAATGAACTCCAGAGAAGATACAACTTCTTTCGGGATTTCATCAATATCTTTCCGATTCTCTTCGGGCAGAAGCACCTTGGGGATGCGATTCCGGTGAGCCGCCAACACTTTTTCTTTCACTCCTCCGATGGGGAGAAGTTTCCCCGTCAGGGTAATTTCCCCTGTCATGGCGATGCCGGGATTCACACATTGCCCCGAAAAGGCCGAAAGGAGGGCGGAGGTGATGGTGATACCTGCCGAAGGCCCGTCTTTGGGTATAGCCCCCTCGGGTATATGAATATGCACGTCCTTATCCTTGTAGAATTGGGGTGAGAGTTTATAATGGGAAGCGGTGGATTTCAAAAAGGAGAATGCCGTGAGGGCGCTTTCCTTCATCACCTCTCCCAGGCTTCCCGTGAGGAGAAGTTCCCCCTTCCCTTCGAACACTACCGCCTCTACCGGAAGGATCGTGCCTCCCAATTCGGTCCATGCCAATCCGTAGGCTAGACCGGGTCTAGTTGCCTTATATAGGATGTCCCTTCGGTGCTTGGGATTCCCCAAAAAGCGGGAGACATTCTTGGCCGTAAGCACCACCCGGAAAGGGGGCTTTGGGGGCTCGAAGGCCGTTTCCGTAGGCTGGGGATGCTTTGGGGACTCTGATGTGGTTTCCTCCGGCCGGGAATACTTTTGGGGCTGGTTCTCTTGAAGTGTCGAAACCCCTAGAGGGGCAACCTCCCTAACAGGAGAACCTGGTGGGTCTTGCGCAAGGGTAGGTGCGGAGGGCGGGGAAGGTGCCGAATCATCGACCTTTGGTTTTTGGGAAGGGAGTTTTTGCCGGGCATACCCTTTTCGAACCGCTTCCCGGGCCAGTTTCCGGACGATCTGGGCGATTTCCCGTTCCAGGTTCCGAACCCCCGATTCCATCGTGTAGTTCTGGATGATGTGAAGGATCCCGTCCTTTCGAAATCTGATGTCCGCCCAGGACAGCCCGTTCTCCTCGATCTGCTTGGGAATGATGAATCCTTCGGCGATCTTGAGTTTTTCGTACTCCGTGTAGCCGGGGATTTCGATTACCTCCATCCGATCCCGCAAGGGGTAGGGAATGTTGTGGAGGGAGTTGGCGGTGGTGATGAACATCACGTTGGAAAGATCGTAGGGGACCTCCAGGTAATGGTCCAGAAAGGTGGAGTTTTGTTCCGGGTCCAGCACTTCCAGGAGGGCTGCGGCCGGGTCTCCCCGAAAATCGCTGCTCATTTTGTCCACTTCGTCCAGGAGAAACACGGGGTTTCGGGTACCCGCTTTCCGCATCGACTGAATGATCTTGCCAGGCAAAGCGCCCACGTAAGTTTTGCGATGCCCCCGGATTTCCGCCTCGTCCTTTACTCCCCCTAGGGAGATTCGCACGAAGTTTCGGCCCAGGCATCGGGCGACCGATTTACCCAGGGAGGTTTTCCCGGTTCCCGGCGGGCCCACGAAGCAAAGAATAGGACCTTTCACCTTTTCCTTCAGTTGGTGAACGGCAATGAAGTCCAGAATCCGTTCCTTGGGCTTTTTCAGATCGTAGTGATCTTCGTTCAGGATTTTCTCTGCCGCTTCGATGTCCCTGTTCTCTTCGGTACGCTCGTTCCACGGCAGGTCCACGATCCACTCGATGTAGGTGCGGATGATTCCAGCCTCGGGAGAGAAGGTTTGGAGCTTTTCCAACCTCCGGAGTTCCCGCTGAACCTTCGCCAAGACCTCCTCGGGTAGTCCCTTCCTGTTTACCTTTTCCTCCAGTTCCTTCACCCCCGTGGGATCCTCCGCATCCTTACCCAGTTCCCGGCTGATCTCCTTCATCTGTTCCTGGAGGAAGTATTCCCGTTGCCCTTTCTCGATCCGTTTCTTCACGCGGTTGGTTATTTTTTGCTGGAGATCGAGGAGCTCGCACTCCAGCTCCAGAGTGGAAGCCAGTTCACGCAGTCTCGCTTCGGTGGATTCGATCCCCAGGAGTTCGATCTTCTTGTCGATTTTGAAGCCCGCATGGGCACACACCAGATCCACCAGTTTGTGAGGGGATTCGGTGCGATCCACCGCGGAAGTGATTTCCACAGGTATCTTTTTATTCAAGGCCGCATAGGTTTTGAAGGATTCCTGGATCGATCGGATGAGGGAAAGGCTGACTTTATCGACTTCGTTCTTATCGATGAGGGGGCGGATCTCAGCTTTCAGGAAGGGATCCTGTTGGGAGAAGGATAGAATGGTTCCCCGTTGTTCTCCTTCCACCAGGGCGCGGAGGGTGCCGTCGGGGAGTTTCATGTGCTGTAGCACCGTTCCGAGAGTTCCTACCGTGTATAGATCACCCCCCTTGGGATCGAGGGTAGGAGTTCTCTGGCATGCAAGGAACACCTTGCGATCTGCCTTTAAGGCTTCCTCGATGGCATCTACCAGGATTCGTTTGGTCCCAAACACGGGAACTACCATTCCGGGAAAGACCACCAGGTCCCTGAGAGGCACTACAGGCACGGTGAGGGTAGTTAGTTGGCCGCGGGTGAAGAGCTTCATGCAGACTTTTTGATCAGGATGATCTCCGGTCTTTCCATCTTCTCGATTACATCTCGAGTAATGACGACTTTTTTCCTTCCTTCGATAGAAGGTAGTTCGAACATAACGTCCATCATGATGGATTCCACGATAGCGCGAATCCCTCGGGCTCCCGTTTTTCTGCGAATGGCCTGTTCGGCTACGGCCTTCACCGCATCCTGTTCGAACACCAAGTCGACCCCATCCATCCGTAGGGAAACCTGGTACTGTTTGATGATGGAGTTCTTCGGTTCGGTGATGATCCGTTCCAGATCTTCCTGGGATAGATCGTGGAGGGGAACCTGTATGGGTAGCCGGCCAATGAACTCGGGAATCATCCCGAACTTGATCAGGTCGTCGGGATGGAGCTGTTTGTACAGTTCCATCAGATTCTTTTCCGTTCTACTCCGTACATCCGCTCCGAATCCCATGGGGTGCTGGGCTACTCTGGATTCGATGATCTTTTCCAGCCCCACGAAGGCTCCTCCGCAGATGAAGAGGATGTTCCGGGTATCGATGCGAAGCATTTCCTGGTTGGGATGCTTCCGGCCTCCCTGGGGGGGAACGTTGGCGATAGTCCCCTCGATGATCTTCAAAAGAGCTTGCTGCACTCCTTCCCCGGACACGTCCCGGGTAATGGAAATGTTTTCACCCTTTTTGGCGATCTTGTCGATCTCGTCGATGTACACGATACCCCGCTCCGCCGCTGCGATATTATTCCCCGCGTTCTGGATCAGCTTCAGCAGGATGTTCTCTACATCCTCGCCCACATACCCCGCTTCGGTGAGGGTAGTTGCGTCGGCCATAGCGAAGGGGACTTTCAGTTTCTTGGCCAGGGTTCGTGCAAGGAGGGTTTTTCCCGTTCCTGTAGGTCCAATGAGGAGAACGTTCGATTTTTCCAGTTCCACGTCGTCGTCTATCTTCTGCCGGTAGGAAATCCGCTTGTAATGGTTGTACACCGCCACGGAAAGCACCCGCTTGGCGTATTCCTGCCCAACCACGTACTGATCTAGGAAATCCTTGATTTCCTTTGGGCTAGGGATGTCTTCCATGAATTCGGTGGTGAGGATATCCTCCTCTTCATCGAGGATCTTCTTGCAGACGTTCACACATTCATCGCAGATGTACACCCCTGGACCGGCGATGAGTCTTCGAGCATAGTCTGCGCTTTTTCCGCAGAAGGAACAGACTTTAACGGCCTCATTTCTTAGCTTGCTCATGGGGCCCCCTTTGCAGAATTTTGTCTGCCAATCCATAACTTACGGCTTCATCCGCCGACATGTAGAAATCCCGCTCCAGATCGCGGGCGATTTGTTCCGGGGATTTCCCTGTATGGAGGGCGAAGTAATCGATGGTGAGTTTCTTCAGACGCAGTATTTCCCTTGCCTGTACCTTGATGTCCGAAACCTGCCCCTGAACTCCCCCCCAGGGCTGATGAATCAGCACCCGGGAAGAGGGAAGGACGAACCGTTTCCCCTTGGTACCACAGGCCAGGATAAGGGCGGCCATGGAGGAGGCCTGCCCGAGGCAGATGGTTTGCACGTTTGGTTTGATGTACTGGATCGTATCGTAGATGGCCAATCCGGCGGTAACGGAACCGCCCGGAGAGTTGATGTACAGGCTGATGTCCCGTTCCGGGTCCTGGGATTCGAGGAACAGGAGCTGGGCTACCACCAGATCCGCCGTAAGGTCGAAGATTTCCCCATCGATGAATACGATGCGGTCCTTCAATAGACGAGAATAGATATCGTAGGCCCGTTCTCCGGCTCCGCTTTGTTCGATGACGATTGGAACAAGACTGTGCATTTTTTCTTTCATGTTTCTAAAAATTAACGATTTCCTTGAAAAATGTCCACAAATTTAACCTCGGCCCCTTGAACGATCTTAGTATCGGCCAGAATTGCGTCGAACAGTTTCTTTTCCTTTATATCATGTTTGATTGATTCCAGGTAGCCGTTCTTTTCGTAGTAGGCACGAAGTTCCTCCGGCTGCATCGATACCTCTGCAGCCTGTTCCTTGATCAGGCCGTCCACCTCTTCTGTGGTGGCTTCGATCTGTTCCTTTTTCATCATTTCTTCGATAAGGAGACGTACCTTCAGGCTCTTTTCCGCCTGAGGTTTCCATTCCTGTAACAGATCCTCTTTGCTCTTCCCCTGGGCTTTGAGAATTTTCAGTACGATGTTTTCATCCATCCGGTTCCGCTCCAGGAAATGCTGCCAGGTGTGCTCCAATTCCGCCTGCAACATGGACTGGGGAACCACGAGGGAGGATTGCTCCAGCACCTTGTCCATCAGGCGTTCGATCGTGAGGGCTCGAACCCTGTTCTGGGCCGTTTCCTCGAGGCGTTTTCGAATGTCCTGTTTCAGATCCTCCAGGGTCTTGTATTTTTCACTGATATCCTGGGCCAATTCATCGTTCAGTTCCGGGCGTTTCTTCTCTTTCAGGGTCAAAAGTTCCACGGAGATCCTTTTCGTGGTACCTGCCAGTTCAGGAATTTTATAATCCGCCGGAAAGGATTTGGTGAAAGTCCGGATTTCGCCCTTCTTCATTCCGATGACATCGGAATCGAAATCGAAGATTGTCTGCCCTTTCCCGATGGTGAAGGTATAGTCGCTCCTTCTGGATTGGGGAACTTCTTCCCCTTCCTCGTTCACTTCCCAGTAGTTCACCGTAGCGATGTCCCCTTCGGCCGCTTCTCCATCCTTTTCTACGATGAAGGAGTTCTGCTCCACCAGGGCTTCCAGCTCCCGCTTTTCGTCTTCTTCCGTGATGCGTACCACTGGCTGTTCTACCTCAAGTCCCCTGTAGGGCCCGAGTTGAATTTTGGGGTACACATCGTAGGTAACCGTGAATTGGAAGTCTCGATCGAACTCGGGTTTCACATCCGAACCATCTTCCAGTTTGGGAATGGAGGTGGCAAGAGGTTTTTCCTCTATCTGGGCGAACACTTCCGTCAATGCCGCTTCCATTACGTTTTGCCCTGCCTCAAACCGGATACTTTCCCCGAATTTTCGTTCCAGTACCGAGGGGGGCACCTTTCCTTTCCGGAACCCGTCTATGTGTGCGTTCTTCGCGTACTCTTTGAGCAACTTGTCGTACTCTGCTTTTACGTCCTCTTTTTTCACCGTTACCCGGAGCTTTACCTGGGACGTCTCGTCTAAGTGCTGGATTTCTTTTTCGTGAACCACCTGTATTCCTCCTCCATGGGTTCTAAAAAAAAAGGCGACCCGGGTTGCCGGACCGCCTGCGATGTATAAGCGGGAAACGGGACTTGAACCCGCGACATCCACCTTGGCAAGGTGGAGCTCTACCAACTGAGCTATTCCCGCACGTGCTGCACCCCTTCCCACTGGCATTCAAGTTCGCAATGCGGCATACAGTGCATTGCGAGAGAAGGGACTTGAACCCTTACGCCGTAAGGCACCAGATCCTAAGTCTGGCGTGTCTGCCAGTTTCACCACTCTCGCAGATGATAGCCAGGAACCGAAGAATCTGTCAATTCCCCCGTTCCTTCTGAGCCGTGAAGGGATCGAACCTTCGACCCGCAGATTAAGAGTCTGCTGCTCTACCAGCTGAGCTAACGGCCCTAGTAGTTACGCCCGGCAGGATTCGAACCTGCGACCGACGGATTCGAAGTCCGGCACTCTATCCAGCTGAGCTACGGGCGCCCATCCTTCTCCCTTGCCGGATGAATCCGCAAGCGGAGCACCACGATTCTCGGTGGTGAGGGTGGATGACGGGACTTGAACCCGCAACAACCAGATCCACAGTCTGGGACTCCACCATTGAGCTACATCCACCTCGTCTGTGCGTTAAAAAGGTGCACAAATTTTGGTGTTTTGTCAAGAACTCATCCCGAGTCTCTCCCCCCAACCGCCCCTCGCAAAGGTGTAATTAGTACCCCGAAGCTTGTGGGGATCCGAGGAGAGGGCTTTCTGGGACGTGGTATGACTGGGACATCGTATGGAGGGAGCTTCTGGTGCTTTCCCGGGGTTCTTGCGTATAAGGGAAAATTTTAGTACTGTACTATGCATACCAGATGAAAATCGACCGCATTTCTACCAGTCTCCTTGCCATCCTCACCGTGTTTGCCACCGGGGCGGTTTTACACATCACCTCTCATGTGGTGCTACCTTTCATTACCGCTGTGCTGGCCTCCTTCGTGGTGATTCCCGCAGTGGATGGCATCCAGAGATTCCTGAGACTTCCTAGAAGTATCGCCATAGCGGTACTGGTCATCCTGATCCTCGGTTTTGGGTTTCTCGTGGGGATATTCTTCTATTCCAGCGTATCCACCCTCTATCGGGAAATGCCAGCCTACATGGAGAAGCTGCAGGTAGTATTGAAGCCCTGGATTCGGTTTTTCGGTCTGCCTCCGGAAGCGACCGAGGTGCCGATTCCTAAATTGGTGGGAACCTATATTGTATCCCTTTCCAGTCGTTTCATGGATTTCATTGCAGGTCTTATTCTCTTCATTCTATTTCTCATATTTCTCCTTCTCGAACGCCCCTACACAAAAACGAAAGTCTTGCAGGCCTTTCAATCCCGGCTAACCACCCGCATTTTCCGCATCTTCAACCATACGGCGGTTCAGATTACCCGCTTTCTATCGATCAAACTCCTCATCAGCTTTTTGACAGGTATGGGAGCACTGGTATTCTTCGTGCTTTACGGTGTGGATTTTCCCATCCTGTGGGCTGTTCTCACTTTTTTCTTCAATTTCATCCCCAGTCTCGGCTCGATATTGATCACCGTCATTACCGTAGGGTTTGTGGGGTTGCAGTACTATCCTTCTCTCACAGAGGCAGCAGTGGTGTTGATCTTCATGACGGTATTACAGCAGATCATGGGGAATCTGATCGAACCTAAACTGTTGGGTGATCAATTGGACTTGAGTCCGGTAGTGATCATTTTTTCTCTCCTTGTTTGGGGCTGGATCTGGGGAATTGCGGGCATGTTCCTCGCCGTGCCTCTAACAGTGGCACTGAAGATCACCTGCGAAAATGTCCCCTATCTGCACCCTATTGCGATTTTACTGGGAAGCGGAAAGAAGTCCATAGAACCGGAGGAAGAACACCTATGAAGGAGTACGTATGTCTCGCAAACGAATATTGACAGGGGATCGCCCCACAGGAAAGCTTCATTTAGGTCACTATGTTGGATCGCTGGCTAACCGGGTCCGCCTTCAGGATGAGTATGAATGTTTTTTCATCATTGCGGATCTGCATACCCTCACTACCCGCCCTTCTGCCGAGGATATTGCGGGTATTACCGAAAATGCCCGGCAGATGGTGTTGGATTACCTGGCCTGTGGAATCGACCCATCGAAATCGGTGATCTACCTGCAATCTGCCGTGCATGAAGTGTACGAACTCAACCTGATTTTCGAAATGCTGGTTACCGTACCCCGGCTGCAGCGGATTCCCAGCTTGAAGGACATGGCCAAGTCGGCAAACCTGGCGGAGATGCCTTTTGGACTCCTGGGATACCCCGTGCTCCAGGCGGCGGATATCCTGTTGCCTAAGGCACACCTCGTGCCGGTAGGGAAAGACAACGAATCCCATGTGGAACTCTGTCGAGAGATTGCCCGCAGGTTCAACAATCTCTATGGGGAGGTGTTCCCCATACCGGATGTGCTTTTGGGGGATGTACCGACTCTCGTGGGAACGGATGGTGCCGCCAAAATGTCAAAATCCCTCAACAACGCGATTCTTTTGTCCGATGATCCCAAAACGGTGGAGAAGAAGGTGATGGGGATGTACACGGATCCCAACCGGGTTCGAGCGGATATCCCCGGCAAGGTGGAAGGAAATCCCGTGTTCATCTACCATGACATCTTTAACACCAATCGGGAAGAGGTGGAAGAGTTGAAGGAACGGTACCGGGCCGGAAAGGTGGGGGACGTGGAAGTGAAACAAAAGTTGGCTCGAGCTCTCAATGCATTTCTCGATCCGATTCGGGAGAAACGAGCCGGCTTCGAAGCCCGCAAGGGGTTTGTGGACGAGGTGATCTACGATGGTACTATGGTAATGCGGGAGGAAGCGAAAAAGACCCTATCCGAAGCGAAGAAAGCGATGGGTCTATCGGGAGTCTGGAACAAGATCAGCCGGAAAGTCGAAGAGGTCCGAAAAAAAGTGGTCAGGGATACAGGGGCTTGAGTTCGAAGAACTGCCCGTCCGGTATGTCCATGGAACTTTTTTCGAAGAGGATAGTGTTCCGGGAAATCGGTTCAGCCCGCAGGACGAAGGAAAAGCGGTCCCGTTCCAGGCAGAGGTAAAAATCGGCTTCAGGCTGTGAGTCTTGAGTTTCGGGATTGAAGAATCGTTTTCCCGAGGTGTGCCGCAGCCTTTGGGGAGCATCGGAAAGATCGATCGGATTTCCCTCCAGCACACTCTTGATGTATTCGGCCAGAAGAGTGTCTTCTTCCGTGGGGGTAACCGCTTCGTGTCCCATGCAGACGAGGGAAAGGGTAGAGGGGTTCTTTTCCTGTATGTAGCGGATTACGGCCCCCGCATTGAGGAAGCTCCCCGTTAGAATTTCGGAAGCCCCTTGGGCATTCTGGATGCCCTGGGTGCCTGCACTGGTGGTGAGGATCACCGTTTTTCCCGAAAAGTCCACATCCTTGATCTGTACGGGGGAGTTTCCGAAATCGAACCCCGGTTGTTTCTTCCCTCCCCGCTCGCCAATGAGGACAAAGGAGGGATGTTCTTGCTTGATCCGATAGGCTAATTTCAAGTCGGCGATGGGAATGATCCTCTCGGCTCCATTCGCTTTAAGGAAACAGGCGGTAGAGAAAGCGCGAAACACATCGATCACGACCGTTAGCCCTTTCGCCTGCCGCGCTCCCTCCACAAGGTGTAAGATCTGTATCCTCATACGGTGCTCCTCGAAGGTTTCGATCAACGCTGGGGATTCAACTGTTCCGAGAGGTAGTCCCCGAGATAGTTGAAACTGAATACCGTGGCAGCCAGGGCGATGCCGGGAAAGATCGCCATCCAGGGTGCCTGGTACAGGAAGTTCCTGGATTCTTTCAACATGAGTCCCCAACTCGGTTCGGGAGGCTGGGTGCCCAACCCGAGAAAAGAGAGGGAGGCTTCGATCACCACTACCAGGGCGAAGGTAACGGTGGATTGGGCAATGAGATCGGGCATCATGTTGGGAAGAACGTGTCGAAGGAGAATAAGGGGGAAGGGGGTGCCCAGGGCACGGGAGGATTCCACGTACCCTTCCGTGAGGCGGGATTTCGTTTCCGCCCGGACCAATCGAGCGAATACGGGAATGAACACGATACCCAAAGCAACGGTCACCTGTACCAGGCCGTATCCGAGCACTGATACTACGGTAATGGCCAGTAGTACGGTAGGGAAGGAAAGGATTCCGTCCATCAGAAGCATGATGAAACTGTCTACGATCCCTCCGATAGCTCCGGCTAGAATCCCCATCAGTAGACCGCCGGTAAGGGCAATGGTAACCGAAACCGTTCCGATGATCAGGAGGGAGCGAGTACCATACACGATCCGACTCCAGATGTCCCTCCCCAGATCGTCCGACCCTAGAATCATTCCTTCCGTGAGGGGGGGGAGGAATCGCTGATCGAGGTTTTGCGCCGTGGGGCTGTGGGATGTTAGGTAAGAGGAACCGACAGCCGCGAAAAGGAGAAAACAGAGGTATACCGTCGAAGTGAACAGAAACAGCTTTTGTACCTTCTGACGTTTTCTTCGAATCCGTATCCTCATGTTCTTCGATCTCCTTACCGAACCTCTACATCCCGAAAATCGTACGCATCCAATTTGGGCTGGATTCGAAACCCTTCTATGGATTTTCGGGTACCGATGTACCTATAGGAGGTACCCACGAATACGAAGGGCACTTCCTTCGCCATGATTTCCAGTACTCGGGAGTAGAGGGACATTCGTTCTTTAATATTGATGGTTTGTCGAGCTCTTGTGATGAGGGAGGCAGCTTCCGGATGAATCCATCGTACATAGGTCTTGTCGGTTCCATACTGGGAAAGGCGGCTATCGGGATCCAATTTTCCCGTATGCCCGATCACGGTAAGATCGTAGTTCGCCTTACGGTACACATCGGAGATCCAGGTGGACCAATCCACCAGCCTAATCTTTACCGCGAGGCCCACCCTCTGGAGCATTTCCTGATAGATTTGACCCGCTCGCACATGGGGTTCGAAGTTCTGGGGCAGTACCATTTCGAGGGTTCGGTCCGTACCTACACCCGCATCCCGCAGAAGCTCTTTGGCCTTTTCGGGGTTATAGGGGTAGAGGGAGGTGAAATCTACGTAGTACGGATCCGAGGCGTCCATGAAGGTTCCCACAGGGACTCCCCCCCCATAGGCCACATCGAGAACCTCCTGTTTGCGGATGGCGAAGTTAATGGCCTGTCGAACCCGAAGGTCGTTCAAGGGAGGCCTCGAAGTATTCATGGCCAATACCATCACCAGGGAGGTAAGGGCTTTCTCCACTTTCACCTGGGGGTTCTTTTCAAGGAGGGGAAGATCGATGGCGTCGTACATGTCGATCACATCCAACTGCCCCGAGAGTAACCCCTGCACCTGAATGGAGCGCTCGGTGATGATCCGGAACTCCACACCGCCTACTTTCGGTTTCCCCGGCATCCAGTAGGAAGGATTCTTTTCCAGAAGGATCTGGTTGTCTCGAATCCAGTTTTTGAATGTGAAGGGGCCTGTGCCCAGGGGTTTGGAGCCGAAGTCGTGGCCTGCTTCGATCAGGTGGGCAGGAAGGATGGCGCTCCATCCGGAGGCAAGGGTGGCCAAGAGGGGGGCCGAGGGGGAGGAAAGATTCAACACCACCGTCAGAGGATCGGGGGTTTCGATTCCCTGGATGTAGGAATACTCTGCCGCTTGGGGAGAACCTGTGTTTTTGTCCTGGATGCGTCGGAGAGTGGATGCCACATCCTTCGAGGTAAAAGGTGTCCCGTCGTGGAAAGTCACCCCTTTCCGAAGGTAGAAGATAATCTGCTTCCCGTCGTCCCGGAATTCCCACCTTTCCGCCAGGGCAGGAACCAGGTTACCCTTTGGATCCGGTTCGATCAGGGTATCGTAGACACTCTTGATCACCTGGAAGGTAAGAGTCCCTGCGGTTTTCTGAGGATCCAGAGTGTCTGGATTCCCCGAAAGGGCAATCCGTACGGGTTTTTGTTCCTTGGCTCCTCTAGCGAAGGCTAACGTGGGAACAAGGAGCAAGGACAAGACAACAGTGAAGAACTTCATCCATTTCATACGGTCTCCTTTGACTGGGTTTTCACCGACTGGATCTTGGAATGAAAACTAAGGGGGTTTTCAAGGAGGAATCGAGTGTAGGGATGGAGGGGATGGGAAAGTACATCCTCTGCATTGCCTACCTCCACCAGTTGTCCTCCCTTCAACACTCCGATTTTAGTGCTCAAGTATGCAATCAGATCCAGATCGTGGGAAATGAATATGTAGGTAAGGTTAAATTCACGTTTCAAATCCATTAAAAGGTTGATAATTCCTGCCTGGATGGATACGTCGAGGTTGGATACCGGTTCGTCCAATACGATGAACTTGGGGTTCATCGAAAGAGCTCTAGCGATGATGATCCTCTGTTTCTGCCCCCCGGAGAACTCGTGGGGATACCAGTCCACCTGGTTGTACGGGATACCAACCTGATCCAGGAGCTTGCGGATCGTGTCGTTCCGTTGCTTTTTGCTGTATCCCAGGTTGATCAGTCCCTCCTCCAGGCTTTTACGGATGGGGATTCGAGGATTCAGCGCACTGTTCGGGTCCTGGAAAATGATCTGCATCCTGCTTCGGAGTTTCTTCCAATGGTACCAGGGTACGTTGTTGAGACAGAGGTTCCCATAGTACACCTTCCCGGAAGTGGGAGGTTCAAGGAACAGGATACAGCGGGCAAGGGTGGTTTTCCCCGATCCCGATTCCCCCACCAACCCGAAAATGTCTCCCTCATTCACGGTAAAACTGATATTGTCCAGAGCCTTTACCGGGTACCGCTTGATGATCCCCGAGCCCGGATAGATCTTTGTAAGGTTTTCCACACGGAGGATCGGCTTCATGGAAGACTCCCAAACTCTTTCCCAGGGAAAAAACAGGCGCACCGGTGCCCTGCTTCGATCCGCACCAGGGGTGGTTCGTTCTCTTTGCATTTCTGCTGGGCCAGAGGGCATCGGGTGTGAAAGGCGCATCCCGGAGGAATGTCTTCGGGGTTGGGAACCGTACCCGGGATTCCCTGTAAGCGGGTTCCTCGTTTTTCCCGGGAAGGAATCGAGGCAAGGAGAAGACGGGTGTAGGGGTGCAGGGGAGTATCGAAAAGTACATCCTTGGGAGCGGACTCGATGATCTTCCCTGCATACATGATGGATATCACATCCGCTGCGTACCGCACGATTCCCAGATCATGGGTGATGTAGAGAATGGCCATCTTGGAGGAGCGTTGCAAGTCCAACAGGAGATGGATGATCTGTCTCTGCACTCCCACATCTAGGGAAGTAGTGGGTTCATCGGCGATGAGGAGGGAAGGGTTGCAGGCAATGGCCATGGCGATCATCACTCGTTGCTTCATCCCTACGGAGAACTCATGGGGGTAACGGTCCATCGCCAGTTCGGGATCCGAAAGCCCCACTTTCTCGAAAAGTTCATACACCCGTTCCCTGGCCGCCTTTTCTGAGTACCCCATGTGGTACCGGATTCCTTCCATAGCCTGGAACCCCGCTTTCAATGAGGGGTTCAGGTATTTGGCAGGCTCTTGGAAGATCATGCTGATCTCTCTTCCCCGTAAGTTCCGCATCACCTCTTCCGACAATTGGAGGAGATCATGATCGTTGAACTTGATGGATCCCCGAAGGCTGGACACGTTGGAAGGCAGAAGCCGGAGGATGGATAGGGAGGTGACCGTTTTCCCCGCTCCTGATTCCCCCACGAGGGCATGGAACTGTCCCGGCAGTATGGTTAGATCGATTCCCCGTACCGCAGGGATCTTTCTTTGATGGGCAGTAAACTCCACGGCCAGATCCTTTATTTCCAGAAGTACCTCTGTTCCCATCAGCCTACCCGTATCCTTGGATTCACCAGAGAGTACAGAAGATCCACGAGAAAGTTTACCAGGGAGAATACCGCTGCGATGAACAATGTTCCCCCTTGAATGACAGGGAAATCCCTTTGAAACACTGCCGAAAGAATCAACCTACCCAATCCCGGAAGGGAGAACACCTGCTCGAGAACGATGGCACCTCCCAGCATATACCCGAATTGGATTCCGGCGATGGTCAGCACTGGCAAAAGGGCATTCCGTAAAGCATGTCTATACCGTACCACCATTTCCGGCAACCCTTTGGAACGGGCGGTGATGATGTACTCTTTCCCGAGCTCTTCGATCATGGCAGTTCGTACGAGTCTTAGTAGCACGGCCCCTCGATTTATGCCAAGAGCGAGAGAGGGAAGCACGAGGTGCCAGGGAGAATCCCCCCCGAAAAGGGGGAAGAAGGGATACTTTACGGCAAAGATCAACAGGAGGATGATCCCCAGCCAAAAACTCGGCAGGGAGATCCCGATTTGGGAGAAGAGCATTCCCCCGTAATCCCAGAGGGTCCACCTGCGCACAGCGGACATGACCCCCAGGGGAATGGCGATGAGGAGAGCGCAGAGCATCCCTGTAATCGCAAGGCTCAAAGTGAGGGGGAATCTATTAAGAATCAGTTTCAATACGGGTTCGTTGGATATGAGGCTCGATCCAAAATCTAGCTGGACTACGGAGAGGATCCATTCCTCGTATTGCACCAGGGGAGGTCGATTCGTACCCAGTTTCACTCGAAGGCTTTCCACCACTTCTGGAGGAGCATCGAAGCCCGCTATAACCACCGCAGGGTCGCCAGGGATTACCCGCAGCACGAAAAAGACTACCGTAGGTATGAGAAGCATGGTGAGGAGCAACCGAACGGCTTTCCGTAAAAGAAGAATGAAAAAGGGTATTCGTACACCCTTTTGCCCGGCTTGAAATAGGGTTGGTCCCGGTTCTAGGGGGGAGGAAACAGATTCCAAAGCTTACAGGTTATATTTTCGCTTGATTTCGGCTTCTGCCCTTAACCAATCGGACAGATCATCCCCTGGTTCGCCCGAAGAGATCCTTTGTAGGTAAATTGCGTGCGCTTTGGCGCGAATTTCTTCCTGTAGCTGTTCCAGGGTAGGACGAGCCGGGTTAGAGGATGTCTTACCCGTCTGTTTCGGACTTCCACCACTTTTCTTTGCCATGATGCACCTCCCAATCTGTTATTTTTTCAAAGCCATAACCACTCGTTCCAATACTTTTTTCCGATCCAGGGGTTTGACGATATAGTTCTTGGCTCCCAGAAGAAGGGACTTCTTTACCAGATCGTTCTTTCCCAGGGCGCTGATCATCACCACAACCGCCTGTTTGTCGAACTCCATGATCTTTTCCAGGGCGGTAATACCGTCCATTTTCGGCATGGTGATATCCATCGTTACGAGATCGATGGAACCGTGGAGTTCCTTGTATTTTTCAATCGCCTCTTCCCCATTGGATGCGGTGGCGGCAATTTCGAAGCCTGCGGATGAAAGGATCTGACTGAGTTGTTTGGCAACGAAGAGGGAATCGTCTACGATCAACACCCGGTAGGGTTTCCCGTCCGGCTTGATCCCTTCCGGTGGGGTTTCGTTGATGCTGGGAAAATCCGTTTTGGCTTTCATCTATCGGTACTCCTGAACACTTCTTCCTCTCTGTTTACTATACCCATTTCCTGGGGATCTGACAATAGAGAGAAAAAAAACAAAGCCGCTCGGACAAGGCCGAGCGGCTTTAAAAACTTTTTTAAATATACTGTCTCTACTTTATGGTATTTACTTTTATATATAATAAGCAAATACTATGCCAACAAGGCCAATATAATTGTAAAGCTGTTGGATGGATTGCAATTCATTTATGCATAATTAGTTGAGTCGATTCATCCGATTGGGGAACGCGGTGTTTCTGTTAGGGGGGTAAGAACAGGAAAGGGTATCTATTCAGTTTGCATACCATCTAATGCAATATTCTATGCAATATGGATAGTTCCGTCATTTTGCAAGTCGATGAAGCCAGCGGCTGAGGGTGGACTGCGAGACCCCTAAAAGCTTTGCGGCGGCGCTCTGGTTTCCCCCCGTAAGGCTTAAGGCATGTTTTATCAGCGCCTCTTCCGCTTCCTGCAGGGTGGGAAGTTTTCCTTTTTCTAGCGGTAGTAAAGGTAGTAAACTTTGAAGCGATTGATCTTTCTCCCCCGTCACCGACGGGGATTGCCGCTGCAGGTAAGAAAGTATGGGTTTGGGATTCAACTCTGTCCCTTCGGTGCGACTCACCGCATCGAAGAGGAGGGATTGCAACTCCCGAATGTTTCCCGGGAAAGAGTACTCTGAGAGGGTGGAGAGGAGTTCCCGGGAGATATGGGGGGTCGGTTTCTGGAGTTCCTCTGCGGCTCGCTTCAGGAAAGCTTCCACCAGGAGGGGAATGTCTTCCTTCCTGTCCCGCAGGGGAGGGAGCTCGATCCGATGGGCTACCAGCCGATAGTACAGATCCGGGCGGAACTTCCCTTCCCGTACTTTGGCATACAGATCCGTATTGGTAGCTGCCAGGATTCTTGCCCTAGACTGCAGGGGAACATCCGAACCGAGCCGGTAGTACTCTCCTTCCTGCAGGAGTCTAAGGAGCTTGACCTGGGAGGAAGGTTCCAGATCACCGATTTCATCCAAGAATAGGGTTCCTTCGGATGCTTCCTGGACCAGGCCGTTTCGATCGGTATGCGCACCCGTGAAGGCGCCTTTCACATGCCCGAAAAGGGTATCGGAAAAGAGGGTATCGTCCAACCCCGCGATGTTCACCGAAATGAACTTTCCTTTCCGTCCGCTCAAGCTATGCAGGGTGCGGGCGATCAGTTCCTTACCGGTTCCGCTTTCCCCCGTGATGAGAACCGCCTTCCCGGAGGGGGCGATGGCTTCCACATAGGAAAAAACTTCCCGCATCAACTCGCTCTGGGTGATGATCTCCCGGAAGGCTTCGGGATGCCGCAGTTGCCACAGAATCCCCCCGGTCTGGAGGTGGGTGACCGTCTCTCGGAGGGAACGGATCGTCAAAGCGTGCTGCAGGATGGGAAGGAGGCGAGCTTCCTGCAACGGCTTGGTAAGGAAATCGAATGCCCCCCGTTTCATGCATTCAACCGCTGTTTCCACCTTGTCCTTTGCGGTGATCACCACGATGGGTAGATCGGGGTACTTCGTATGCAAAGTTTCCAGGACCGACAGTCCGGGAATGTCGGGCAGTATGAGGTCCAGAAGGACGAGGGAATACTCTCCCTTTTCTACCTTTGAAAGGCCTTCCTGGCCCGTACCGGCCGTGTCGGTGTTGTTGTATCCGAAGCCCTCTAGCAAGGTTTGCAGGTATTCCAGGAACAGTTCGTCATCGTCCACGAGTAGGATGGGAGCAGGAGGGGAGAGACGCTCGAGCCTCTTCACATGGCCTTCCCTTTTAGATTCGCTACATGGGTGTTCAGTTTGGACAACCGTTGTGCGATGAGACGAGCCAACAGGATCCCGTAGTGGGGTTTTTCTTTCACCACGTTCATGAACTCGTTCTTCGAAATCTTGTAAAGCACCGAACGGCCTTCCGAGATCACCGTGGCAGACCGACGATTGTTCAAGAGAAAGGACATTTCGCCCAGAAGAATGTCTTCGGGAGTGAGGGTGGAGATATGCTTTCCATTGGAGTAGATTTTCAAGGTTCCCTCCGCGATGTAGTACAGATAGTTACTCTCCTCCCCCTCGGTAAACACCGTCTCCCCGTCCTGGAACACCACTTCCTGCCGATTGGCGAACAATCCGGGAACCACTTCCCCCTTTCCCGTCTGATGCCGAATATCGAAGGAGACCGCATTCCCCTTGTCGTTGTACCGGAGGTTCTCCACGTAGAGGCGGGTCATTTTGATTCCGTGCCCATGGAGTTCCAGCTTGGATTTGGTATCCGATAGATGCTTCCTCCAATCGAACCCTTTCCCTTCGTCCTGGATGGTAAAGGTCGAGGCTTCGGTACCGATCCTGTAGGAGAAGTAGACCTTCCTTTCCCGGATCCGAGGATCTTTCAGTTTTTCCCGGATTAAATCCAGGCTGTCTTTCCCCTCGTTCAGCCACCTCGTCTTCTCCTCGTAGGTGATTTCACAGTTTCCATGTTCCACTGCATTCATGAGGAGCTCGAAAAGCGCCACGTGGAGTCGATCCCTCCGTTCCTGGTTCAGGTATCCTACATTGAAGAGGTAGTTGGTGATGAGGTTGATGTATGTCCGAATCTGGAAAGGATCGTTTTCCATCGTGAAGGTTCCAGAGATCGTTTTTAGGAGATCCCGCTGCAGATCCCGATGAAACAGGAAATGTCTATTCTGGTAGATGATCTTGAGGACTCGGTAGAATCCCCAGACCATCTCCGATCGGGGGATGAGGCTAATGATGTTGGTATTCTTTACCACTTCCTCCGCTTTCTGGGCATCCTTGCGGAGGTACACGCCGATGATTCCCCCGTAGTGGAGCCAGGGATCTGCCTTGATGTCCTCCAGGATCTTTTTCGCGTCGATCTTGAAGTCGGAAAGGTTGATGAGGCTCATTTCGGGAAGTTCGTATTTGAGGTATTCCAGCCCCGCTTCCGCATTGTCGAGGAACTCGGGCACGAACACATCGTGAAACTTCTCGGTAATCCGCTTAATAACACCGTTTAGCTCGAGATCCGTACTGATAACAGGCATCTTTTTCATGGCTAATCAATGTTATTATCGGATATTATCGCTATTTCATCTAACCCCTTTCTGCAGGATTTTCGACCAGGAATCTTTCAAGGTGACTGTCCGGTTGAACACGGGATGTTCGGGTGAATGATCTTTCAGGTCGGCACAGAAGTAGCCCTGCCTTAGGAACTGGAACTTGTCGCCGGGCCGGGCGCTTCTCAAACTCGGCTCCACTTTGCAGTGGGTGAGACGTTTGAGAGAGTCCCGATTGATGTACTCTTTCCAATCCTTTCCTTCGGGAATGTCGGAAGGGTCTTCGATGGTAAAGAGGTGGTCGTAGAGGCGAACCTCCGCATCCACGGCGTAACGGGCCGAAACCCAATGGAGGGTGCCCTTTACCTTCCGGTTGTCCTGCGTACTTCCCCCCTTCGATTCCGGGTCGTAGGAGCAACGGAGTTCGATGGGTAAACCGGTGGAAGGATCCTTTATCACTTCTTTACAGGTGATGTAGTACGCGTGTTTCAGCCGTACTTCCGCTCCGGGGGAAAGCCTGAAATATCCCTTGGGGGGGCTCTCCATGAAGTCTTCCTGCTCTATGTAGAGTTCTCGTGAAAAGGGAATCTTTCTAGTGCCTGCGGATTGATCTTCGGGATTGTTCTCTGCGTCGAACCATTCGACCTGATCTTCCGGGTAGTTTACTATCACTACCTTCAGGGGATTGAGAACAGCCATCACCCGTTGGGCCCGTTTGTTCAGGTCTTCCCGCAGGCAGTGTTCGAGGAAGTTGATGTCCACCAGGCTATTCACCTTGGACACCCCGATTCGTTCGGCAAAGGTACGAATTGCCTCGGGTGTGTAGCCCCGTCGACGAAGGCCCGAGATGGTCGGCATCCGGGGATCATCCCACCCCGATACGATTTTTTCCTGCACCAGTTCCAACAATTTTCGTTTGGACATCACGGTGTAGGAGAGGTTCAACCGGGCGAACTCGATCTGTCGGGGTTTGTGGGGCAGTTCCAGGGCCTCCAGGAACCAGTCGTACAAGGGTCGGTGGTTCTCGAACTCGAGGGTACAGATGGAATGGGTAATGCCCTCGATGGCATCGCTCTGTCCGTGGGCAAAATCGTACAGGGGGTAGATGCACCAGGCATCTCCCGTACGGTGATGGGTAGCCCTGCGGATCCGGTATAGCACCGGGTCTCGCATATTGAGGTTGGGAGAGTTCATGTCGATCTTTGCCCGAAGAACCCGACTCCCATCGGGAAACTCTCCTCTCCGCATTCTGCGGAACAGGTCGAGGTTCTCTTCGACACTACGGTTCCGGTACGGACTAGGTTTCCCCGGTTCCGTAGGAGCCCCACGCATCTCACTGATCTCTTCTGCCGAACAATCGTCCACATAGGCGAGGCCCTTTTGAATGAGGAACTCCGCCCACTGGTAGAGCTGTTCGAAATAATCGGAGGCGTAGTACAGACCGTCCCACTGAAAGCCGAGCCAGCGGACGTCTTCCATGATGGATTCTACATACTCCACCTCTTCCTTGGTTGGGTTCGTGTCATCGAAACGAAGGTTACAGGTTCCGTTGTAATCCCTTGCTATTCCGAAGTTGAGACAGATGGATTTTGCATGACCGATGTGTAGGTAGCCATTGGGCTCCGGAGGGAAGCGTGTCTTCACTTCTTTGTACCTTCCCTCTTTCAAGTCTTGATCGATGATCTCCCGAATGAAGTCTTTGCCGGTAGTGCGATTCTCTTCTGCCATAACGATTAGAGACTATACCAGAAATACCGTTGGAATGAGAAGCACTATCTAAAAGAACCGCACCTTCCGGGCCAGGAGACGGAACAACCTCCTTGCCCCTTGCAGACGAGGAACGATTCCTTTTCCAGCTATTAAAGACAGGGCTCCTTTCAATCCTTCGTACACGGCGGAATCGATGGGCTGCCAGAAGATGTTTCGCTTCATCCTCGGAAGCCTTTCCCAGACAACCACCTTCACCTGGGTGAGCTCCTCGATCAACAGATCCCCGTGGGTCCTTCCGATACCGGATTGTTTGAAGCCTCCCCAGGGTGTTTCGGGCATCCCATGGCTCATGAGATGATCGTTGATCGTTACCACTCCCGCCTGCAGGCGGGAAGCCACGCGACTCGCTCTGTCTTTTGAGAGGCTCCACACAGAAGCGGTGAGACCGTAGGAGGAATCGTTGGCTCGCCGTATCGCTTCCTCTTCGGATTCTACCACAGAAACGGCAAGGATGGGGCCAAAAGTTTCCTCCTGCATGAGGGATCCCGTATCCGTGTCCACCTCGATGATCTGAACGGGGTAGAAGAGGGGATACCCTTCCTGTACCCTGGATTCCCCCCGTAGGTCTGGGGTTTGGGCAGGCTTGGCGTGCGTTTCCACAGGGGATGATTCGATGAGGCGAGCCCCTAGGGAGAGGGCCTCCTGGACCTGTTGGGTGATTTTCTTTCGCTGCTCTTCGGTGGTGAGGGAGCCGATATCCACATCGAAGCTATCCGGACCCTGGCGGATCTGGCGCACTTCCTGCCGGAGGAGGGAGAGGAAGGTTTCGTATGCGGGACGCTCCACGTAGATCCGTTCCACACCCCCGCAGGATTGACCGCAGTTGGACACTCCCGCCCAAACGGCTCCCGCTGCCGCCCGCTCTAGGGGAGCGTCGGAGAGAACGATCATCGCATCCTTTCCTCCCAGCTCGAGGGAAACGGGAATGAGCCTTTTGCCTGCCTCCTGCATGAGGATTCTCCCTGTCTCGGTGGAGCCCGTGAAGAACAGTTTGTCTATCCCTCCATCCAGGAAGGAAGTTCCCGCTTTCGATCCCCCGAGATGAACCAGGTGGAACAGAGTAGGGGGAAAACCGGCCTCCCGGATCATCCGACGGATCAGGTCCCCCACGGGTTGGCACTGGGTAGCCACCTTGAGGATCACCCCATTTCCGGAAAGTAGGGCCGCAGCCACCTCGTGCACGGGGATTCCGAAGGGATAGTTCCACGGGGTGATCATCCCGATTACCCCGTAGGGAACTCGGTACTGGATGGATCTTTTATTGAGGAAGATGAAGGAACTGGGTTTCAAGGGTTTTGGCTGTACCACATGAGGAACCCGTTTGCTGTAGTATCGAAAAGCTATTGCGCCCGGTAGAACTTCCGTCGCGAGGGCTTCGGTGCGAGTCTTTCCTGTACAGGATGATATGGAAATAGATAACGTGTCCGCGTTCCCCTCGATCCATTGGGAGGCTTTTCGGGCACACAGGAGTTTTTCCCTATAGGGAACAGTCTCCCATTCTGCCTGAGCCTTCCTCGCTTGCCGAATCATCAGGGGAACGAGTTCCGGGTCGTGTTCCAGGACTTCTGCCACCCGTTCTCCCGTGGCAGGGTTATGAATCCACTTACCCGTTGGATGAGGTTCGAACGTATCCTTTGGAATCATGGGAATACCCTTTCCATGTAGACATGCTGGCATGCACTCCGAGGAGCCGGAGGAGATGCTGAAAGAGGAAATCCGGAAGCAGGGCCCGGAAGATGAGGGCACTGCGCACCGACCGGGGCCGCTTGGGGCAGTGCCTCCCTTTTTCCAGAGCGTCCACCACCACAGCCCTGGCTACCACATCGTGGGAGGAGATGCGAGGCACGATCCATCCCCCCAATCCTTTCAGTTTTGCCCCTGCAAAGAGGCCGGTGGCCACATAACTGGGATGGATACTGGAAAACTTTACCCCCCGTTTGCCCAGGTTCCATGCCTCCTGGCGAAGGGCCTCCGTAAGCCCCCACACAGCCCATTTGGATGCGGAATACACGGCGAGGCCCGGAACACCCAAAAGCCCTGCCGCGGAACTGATGTTCACAATATGCCCCTCGTTTCGCTGGTACATCCGGGGCAGGAACTGATGGATCGTGTAGATCAAGGCATGGACATTCACCTCGAGGGTTTTGATCCACTTTTCCGGGGGTT
>Ga0078972_1004708_pt1 | contig 36555 bp, 35 predicted proteins | sample YelNatPaOPGAMG01_FD_67568 | JGI IMG/M metagenome (GOLD analysis project Ga0078972, IMG submission 67568) | Hot spring thermophilic microbial communities from Obsidian Pool, Yellowstone National Park, USA - OP-RAMG-01 (SPADES assembly) (version 2) | ecosystem: Environmental > Aquatic > Thermal...
GGTAATGAAACATCTTTTAATTGTAATAATTGTCTTTGCTCTTGTAAGTTAAGCCATTGATTTAGTATCTTAAATAAGTAAAGACTTGTATCTTGAGTTCTTAAATCTTTCACTGATGTTAGACTTGTTATAGATCCGGATAAGCAAAGTCTTATCATATAATCTAAGATATCAATAAATGTAAGTTTTATACCATGTACTTTGCAATATTCTTCAACTAAAAAGTCTGGCATTCTCTTTACATATTTTACAAGCCTACTATAATAATTAGGAGTATTAGTAATTTGGTCTAAATAAGTAGAATAGGTTGTTTGATCTAAAGGATCACCTTTTAGTTTCAATATAGCATAAGTATTTAAAATAGCTGTTTGTACTTCAGTTAAGTTCTTTCCATCTTCAATATTAAATGATGGTAGACCAAAATAATCTAAGACAGTCTTAGGTTTAACTAAGGCTAATAATACTAAGATTAATGGTAACTTATATTTATAGATATCAATATAGAATACGTTCCTATTAAAGACATGACGATACTCTAATATAAAGTGAGTAAACAAACCATCGAATCTAACTATGAAAGGCTTAGGTACTGAAATTATATTAGGGGCTAACATGTGCCTTATTTGATAGGGAGTATTATGATAATAGAATACACCTTGTTTATCAAATTTAGGTAATAACAATTTTAGTTCTTTTTGATTGCCCTCTTTATCTGCTATTGTAAACTCATATAAAGAAAGAGTTGATTTAGATACATCGTGAGACTTATAATCTGTTTGTTTTACGTTCTCAATAGAGTAATCAGTTACATTAAATAACTGTGGAAACTTTTCTAAAGAAGCTTCAATATCTTTATTAGATGTAGTTTGAGCAGATTCATATATAGTAACATCACTAGCTTTTAAATTTATGATTCTACTCTGTGCTAAGACTGATTTAATTTCTCCACTTTGTATTTGATTTACAGTTTGTTTTACATCAGTAGTAGTAGGGACTTTTAATTGGTGAGTATTTCCAAAATGGAGAGCTTGAGTTATCTTTTCTATACTATCTTTCTCTTTTGATACCTGTGGTAAAATTCGTTGCATTAATGTAGATGACTTTTTATAAGATTGTGTTACATTATTAATTACCTTCTTATCTCGTGTATAAGAAGATACAATATCTTTTACAGTTTTAGGTTGCTCTTCAGTTTGGTCAACTTCTTTTTGCTTATCAACTATTTTCTCTTGCTTTTTCAAGATCTCTAAACTAGCGATAGATGAAGAAGATTTATCTTTGATTCTAGATTCTATTTCTTCTATATATCGTAGTCCACTTCTTAAATCAGTTACAAATCTATTTGCCGCAAGAGGTGAATGATTTTGTAAAACATAACCTATCCATTTATCTGTTTTATTACTTGCTACAATTAAAAGGACATTAAATGGTATTGACTTAGCTTCTATCTTTATCTCAGTTTCATCTTTATCTAATAGTTGTTTATTCTTTAGTGATGCAAAATAATAGAAAAGATACATTCTTGATCTAAATAACTCGTTTCTATTGACATTAGTAGTTTTCCAATCTTCAGGAGTAGTTACTAGAATAAGCCATTTTGTTAGTTTGCTATTTTCTTCTACATACTTAGCTAATTGATCAACAAATGCAGCATATTGACTTCTAACATAATAAGTACTATACTTAATTTCAGCAGATGTCATTAATGGATTTGTATCCCAAACAATAGAGGGAGTATCATTAGATTCTGGTAGACTAAATACACGACGAACTTTAGGTGCTATTTTTGGATATGTTAACTTATACGCTCTATCTAGAAAGACTTGAACAGGTGTATACGTTATATTAGGTCCTGAGTTACTTATATAATTATGAAGAAACTGATCGTATGAAGGTGCATTTCTATCGGGCAAATAAAGAGCAAATAAACTTCTACGATCAATTTGTAAAGATCTTATAATTTGATTTAACGACGCTTTTGATAGTAACATTCTATTTCACTCCTATTAGTGTTTCTAGATCGGAGGAAGCTTGCTCATCACTATTAACAAGATTTTCTAAAGCTCTGCCAATATTCTCAAAGAACATATTCAGAGTAGGTGATGTTGCAATTGCTTGTTTTAATGATAAAATAGTAGAAGGTTCATTTTGCTTATATCTCCAAAGTATGCTTGTATCTTCTCTTACTCTAGCTAATTCAGATACAAGAAGTTCTAAATGAACTAAAGGTAAATTAGCAAGAGATGAATATTGTTGATATAACAATTCTAAATATTGATCAGGTGCTATATCGTGAGAAGATCTTAAATAAGATATAATTGTTGCAATACTTGATTGTACACCTTGTGCTTCTAATAAGAATGTACCAATCTTTTCTCCTGCTTGCAGAGCATATATAATTTTATGGGGTTGTAACAAAGCAGGGGTTAGTTCTTTATTCAATTTTATACTATAGGGTATTTCCCAACGCATTTCATCTTTTTGTGCTTTTATGATTAGTACTTGCTTAAGTACAACCATTGAATTTTCTAGATATTTAATCTTATCTGTATCTTCAATTATTAAATAACAATCTGCTGTTGCTACTAAATCTACACCATCTATAGATATTGCTTTTGGTATATTCTTAGATAAAGAAAGTGATAGTTGTTTTACTAATCCACCTGTATGGAATGTTTTCATTATTAATTGAGTAGATCTCTCACCTAATGTTTGAGCAGCTATAATACCAATTTGAGACATAGTAGATAAATTACCATAACAAACAGAGCATATACCCTGATCTTTAGCTTCACAATAAATTGGTGATCTAATAGTAATCTCTTGACCAATATAAAGATCAGGATTAGTAATCACAGTTAATGAAGGCATCAAATATCTATGTAGAATTGAATTTTTATTTTCTTCTGTAACTTTAATTTTAAGTCCATGTGTTGTCTTACAATCATGGGTAGTCAATTTCGTATTCATTAATGTATATACTAATTGTCTTGTTAGATATCCTGATTGAGCAACATTTAAAGTTCTATCAGCAATACCACCACGCCAACCAGAAGCAGAGGCATAAATATCATTTGGATTCAGACCATCAAGATAATTAGATGCAATAGGAGTTGGAGCTATATACTTTTGAATATCAGATACAAAACCCCTAGCTACTACTAATTGTCTTATATCATCCCAAGATCCTCTAGCACCACTTTCTATCATATCATAGATATCAGGTCTTTCTTCTTTAATATAAGCTTTTACTCTAACCATTGTTTTATCTAGGATAGTTGCAAACTTTGTAAGATCAGTTGTTGATTGAAGTTCTTTAGGGTGTAAAATAGTAGGGGGTATATTTAATGAAGTAAGATCTAGTGTAATTGGTTTTCTACCATTTATATCTAGGGCTAGATAATTCAATTTATGAAATACTTCATTATACTCTTCAGTAGAAAGTGCATTAGAAAATTCTTCTAACCACTTACTTGCAATCTTCTTATTAAATGGTTCATTAAAGAATATTGGTAAATTAGTTATACTATTTATTATATATCGTCCATAGGTAGATTTGAATACTTTATTTGCATGCTTAATGGTAACTGCTTCATCCATTTGATTAACGTGTTGTTTATAAAAAGCATACCAATCTGTATTCATTGGATATACCAATGTTTCAATAGGTTGATTACCTTGATTTTTAGTTAGTCTATATAATGCTACTATATAGTCTTGTTTAATTGTAGGATAAGGCGTTCCAGATCCAGGTGATACTCTTTTTGTTGAAGGTAGTAACTTTTTAGCATCGGCAATACCCTCAATAGTCTGGGGTACAAAAACGGCCATAGTATCACCATCAAAGTCAGCATTGAATGGATCTGTAATTAAAGGAGAAATACTCATTGTATGAGAATCTTCTAATTTACCTTTTGATCCTAGAGGATAGAAAGCAAATATAGAACCTTGATGGAGTACAGGATCACGCTTTGCAACTATAACTTTATCTACAATAACTTTATCAATTATCTGACAAAGTAATGTCTCTATTTCTGCTGGAAGTTCTTTGCTATAAAACTGAGTCAATACTTTATATATGGATTCAGATGTTTCGAAGATTTTCATCCTCTTTTGTAGCCCTACTTCCGCTGGATGCTGTAAAATTGTATGGATAATTGTAGGTGCAAAAAGCATCGCTAATGCTCTATAAGGAAGATAAACGTGATCTAGATCTAGTGTGGGATCAACAGTTATTACAAAACGTGCCGAAAAGTCTACTTTTCTACTCAAAAGGAAGGATCGTAAAAAACCACCTTTTCCTTTCAATGATATTAAAACTGATTCAAATAGGTTTTGTATCTCCGGTTGAATTTCATGAAATGGTCTTCCTCTCTTTGCTCCTAGTTTCATATATAGGGCATCTAGATCTGATGGAGTTGTTTCATAGGGTTGTCTAAATGCAGGTGGTAAAACTAATACGTTATGAGTTACTAATGTATTCCACTCAGATCTATCTAATAGCTTTCTTATCCTATCAAAGATAGGTATATTCTTATCTTCATAGATTTTCTTTAGTAAGGGGATACCAGAAATACCCTCTGATGATAATTCTACATTCTTGTCATCAATAAGAACAGGAGTACCTAATAAACCTTCGTATATCTTCTTATGATGCTTTTGAAATAAATACACAATAAAGGGATTTATGTATTCTGTGCGTAGATCGAAATAAGTCAATTTAAATTTTCTATCTTCACTAGTTGAAAAGATTGTAGGTGAATGTAATCCAGTAGCAGAGAATTTATCATTCACGAAGACTCGAGGTTCTACAGATTCTAGTGTTTGACAAAGCTTATCGATATCTATTAAGTGAAGCACTCTGGTACTCTCCTGTAAGTTTTTATTTAAGTTTTGTTCTCCCAGGTTATCGAGCACAAACAGCAATAGAGTAGTTCCTGAACAGTGGTCTATGTATCCCCACAAAGATATATACAGGATCTTTTAAGAGTACTTCGTAAAACTCTTGCTCTACATAAGTTACAGATATATCATGAGGTTGTTCAATAGTGAGCATTGTCTTTAGAGCAAAGACAACTAATGGTACATTTTTACCACAAGGTGTAGTTATATACTTTTCTCTATCTTTACTTAAGAGTTCACAATCAGCTACTTCGAAAGAAAGATCATTGAAAGTATATTTATATACCGCTGTCTTTTTAATGACCTTGTTAATAGTAACTAATGACTGCTCCCAAGTTACAGGACGATCTCTATCTACGGTTAAAGTAACACCCCGTAGAATTGGTTGAGTATCTGCCTTAGTATAAAGCTCGTCAATAGAAATCCAGTCGTTATTTAATAATACGACAAATGAGTCTTTTGTTAACAACATAAAGATTACCTCCTAGGTAAATAAATTATAGAAACTTGAAATTGTTTATTAAAGGATTTCTGCTGCGATAGCTGCTACATCACTTCGTTCACTCTTCGTTAGAAGAATCGTAGTGGCTATGTCATTCTTCTTCTCTGTAAACTTATTTGACGCAATAGATAGACCATTATCGTCTATACTTAGAAACGGATTATCAATTTGATAGATGTCTCCGGTGAATACTATCTTGCTATTTTTACCTACTCTGGTTAGAATAGTTTTGATTTCGTGATTGGTTAAGTTTTGTGCTTCATCAATTAAGATAAATGCATTCTGTAAACTTCTTCCTCTCATATATGTTAAAGAAGACACTTCTAACTTTTTCATTCGAATTAACTCTTCAATAGTTATCTCGGTATCGAAGGTATCACTATTTTCTAAAATGTATTCAAGGTTATCCCAGATAGGAGCTAGCCAAGGATTCATTTTCTCTTCTAAGTTTCCAGGAAGATAGCCAATATCTCTTCCCACAGGAATAGGACTCCTCGAAACGATAAGTCTCTTATAAGGTGTATCAGTTAACACTTGTTCCAATCCACAATCTAGAGCTAAGAGAGTTTTACCAGTTCCTGCTACTCCAACAACAAAGACTATTTTTACTTTAGGATCATAAAGAGCGTCTATTAGAAATTGTTGTTGAACATTGCTTGCTTTAATATTTCCCATTAGTTTTACATTTGATACATCGAACTTTTTATATACTAAGTTGTCTTTCTTTACTAATACAGATTTCTTATTGTTTACTTCTCCCTTTAGAATGGCATACCTAACATGTTCAGGAATCACACTTTTCAATTCTTCAACATTAATAGTATTCTTTTGATAGATTGATTCTATAATGGAATCGTTGACATAAAACATATTTTCAGATAGGATATTATTTAATGACTGTTGCTTTTCAAATGTATAATCTTTAGCGTTGATACTTAATATTTCTGCTTTGATTCTTAAGTTAGTATCTTTAGAAAGCAATACGCAATTGACAAATTCTTCTTGACTTTGTAGTACTATTTTTAGAATAATATTGTCCATTTTGGAAGCATCAAATTCTGGTGGTAATTCAATCTCTTTGTTGTAAAAATACTTTACGTAAACTTTAGCACTATTCTTTAATGGGATACCATCTTTTAGTTTCTGATCTCCTTTAAGTTTATCAAAGTTTCTTAGAAATTCTCTAGCTGAGTATCCTCTTAAATCCATTGAAGTTTTAAACTTATCTAGTTCTTCAAATACAACTGAAGGTATGACAATGTTTTGAGCACTAAGATGATTTAAACAATCTGGATGATGTAAACATACAGAAGTATCAAGGATCAGTGTCTCGTTCTTTAGAGTCATAAATTTAACTCCTAATTTTAAATATAAATAAGAAAATTTCTATCGTAATCTAAGATAGAAATTTTAACGCCCCCATGATTACTTCTACTATTAAACAATATTTGCCTGCTCCGTACACTGTCCATAACTGGGCGCTTCAATAGACAGTGAGGCATAGTATTCTTCTAGTATAGTCTTTATAGTGTACTTACTAAGACGTTTAGGTACCAAACGACCATACTCATCGAGATTATGGAGCTTAGACCTCAGAACATCTGAGGTGTATCTCAATTCTAAGTTGTATGCTGAGTTTGAGTCAGCATTATCTTCATAACCACAGTTAACGCATTTAAAATCTTCTTGTGTCTTTCTATTATCTCTTGAAATATTACCACATTTAGGACAAGTCATTGATGTATATTGACTTGGGGTTATATGAACTCTTATTCCATGTTTCTCAGCTTGTTGTTTAAGTAAGTTTTTTACATTTGATAGATGTAATAACTTTGAAAGTCTTGCATAAGGCAAATCAAATTCTTTATTAATACCAAACTTTCCTGATAATAGTAAATCTTCTACTATTATGTCAGTTATGTTTTGAGACTCAAGATAAACAATTAACTTATGAATCAATAATGACGTATACCAATCTAATTGCCTATGAATCTTTTTGAGTCTCTGTAACTGAGTCTTAGTTAAATTTCGATAACCTATTTTGTCAAGTTCTTTCAGAGCTTGCACTGTACGTTTCATATAGTCTCTATCATAGTCAAGTATGAAGCCATTAGATAGTACACCAAAGTTATGTTTCAAGTTTAGATCCATACCAACAACTTTATTGAAAGTCTTAAAGGTGGGTTCACTAACTTCACAAGTAGTTGCTATGTTAATCTTAGAACTATTCTTCGGTGACAAGTTAATTGTAAACTCTTTAGCAATAGGTTTCTTGCCATTATGATAGTCATCGTTAATTTGTAAAGGTAATCTGTATTCACCATCTTTCTTATACATTCTGAATACAAGCCAATATTTGTACAATTTGTTATCTGGCATATAATCTATTCTAGCCAGATTAGCTACATAATCTAACCTAAGTGAACTATATTCTTTATTGAACTTTATCAGTTTAAGCTTTGCTAGTATTCTCTGTTGTTTACTTTGTGCTAAACTTACTATTCTGTCTACCCAACCTTTAGACTCATAATACTCATACATTGCTAGAATAGCTTCACTGCCCTTAAGTTGTTCTTTTATATCTCTAGTGTAATCCAGATAGACTAAGTACTTTATAAGTCTTGTTAACTTTGTAGAGTGAAATTTGAGTTGAACAGACTTGATGTCTCCTTTCTTATGATATTTCGTATCTGATTCATAACGTTGAACTACAATTTTGTCTTGTAGTCTTATATTTAAGTTCTTTAAATGTTGTTTAAGTGCATTAACATATAAGTCTACAATAAGATAATGTTCAATTGAGACATTACAAGCTAATACGTTATCACTTCTGATTAACTTATAGTTGTTCTTTAATTCTCTAATTCCTGCATTCGTAAGTAGAAGATTCTTATGATCAAAAACATATTGTGAAAGTTGATTCTTAATTTTAGCAATAGTACGAAGTAGTTGTTTCACATTATTTTCTTTAATCTGGTTATGGTACTTAGACGTATACATTACTGATTTAAGCATTATGAAAAACCTCTTTTTAGTTCCTTATCGTGTCTTTTATAAGCGTATACAAGAAATGCTAATATTGCGAATAAAGGTAATGCAACGGTAGTTACACCTTTAGTAAGTTTAGTTATACACTTACTTACGAATTCAGATAGGGTCAATTCAGAACCAAAGAGTCTATAACTTACAATAAGGGATGCAATACTCATACTAATCACGGGATCAGAATTATAAGACTGAGTCTTACTAAATGCGATTGCCTTCTTAGCATAAGGTTCAAATCTAGTAAAATCTTTAGCAGTGAATCCTTCAACTTTCGTATCTTGTGTACTCAATTTATAAAAGTGCCAGATAAGCATTGCAAGAAAAACAAGTATAAAAAGACTCGCTGCATTAACTTTATCAAAGTTCTTTCTAGCGTCTTTTACATCTTTATTGAATATTGTTCGATAAAGTTTGCCAATAAAAGTTTTACTTGTTTTTACAAAGTAATCATAGCCATAGCCTTTAGTACCATATATACCGGCATAAATACCTAATACAAATAAGATGATTGCAGATAGCTCTATCAGTAAAGCAGTAGCCGCTTTCTCTAATTTGGATGCTCTAGTCTTTATAGTAACTATTTCATGTTCTATTTGTTTAGTTGAAGTCGATTCTAATAATATGATACTATACATCTACGATTCTCCCTTAGATTTTGTTCGATTATTCAAGATCCGTCGCTTCGTTAATATCAGCGGCTGCATCATAGGCTTTTCCTAAAAGAGCCTCAGTTTGTTCTTTATAATAATTAACAATAGCTTGTTTTATTCTTGCAAATCGTTCCTTACGTGTAGGATGAGATAATAATCCAGATCTTGCCTCTTGATAATCTGTTTCTGTAGGTTCATAAGAACGTGATATCTTTCTTAAAGCTGATATTAATTGGGGTCCATAACCGAAAGAGGCAGCAAATGTATCAGCTGCAATTTCTTGATTGAATGAAGCTACCGAAGCTAGAAATTGGTCTATAATCTCACTCGCAAATTCCACAAGGGTAGATGCCCACGTAAGTTTAGTAAATGAACGCATCCATAAAGTTATCGTCAACACTGTTACGTAATTAACCGAAGATGTTGAACGCATATTTAATAAATGACCAAACTCATGAAGATATACAGCGACGTACTCTTCCTCTGTTACCCACGAAACATATTTCTCGGGGACACCTAATATATTTTTACCATTATCCTTTGTTGCATATGCCCTATTAAATGAACTAATTTCATAATACAAAGGTACTTTTGCAACTTGAGGATAGCGTGCGACTACTAATTCATACGCTTTGGCAACTGCACGTCTAAGTTTATCTGGACTTCGTTTAAACTCATCAATATCTAATTTGTATAATTTAGGTCTATCAAAAGAATTTATAAGTCCTGCTATAAGGGATAAAAGAAGAGCTATAACTATAGTCGTAATAAACTTCTTGTATTGCTCAACCAGATTTTCTTTCTTTTCTTTACCTAGTAATAAGAGTATTACTTTAGTCGTAGTAAAACCCAAAAACAAGAATAAGAATGTTATTGCATATTGAATAATATCAAAAAACTTTGAATGAGGGGTCACAAAAGTATTATTTTCAATTGATTTAACTACTTTATCAATAGGAGTAGTAAATTTAGCTATAATGGGTGAAAAAATAGTTCGAAATTTGTGAAGGTATTTATCAAATAATTCGAAAAGGAGACGTTGTGAAATAAACTTACCACCAATAGTAACACCATTTTTAAGTTTTTTAAGTTTAGAATGGGATTTCTTGGGTACGTATAGACCTGCTAATAGACCAATCATAAATGTTGAGACTGGACTATTAGATTGTATTGAATTTTTCAGTCCACTCCAGAAGTCTTCTAAAAGAAGCGTACTATACACTTACTTCCCCCTCATTTAACTCTTTCTTAATAACGTCAGTTGTCTTTTGAGCTAATTCTTCCATTCTTTGTTTATAATATCGCTCTGCACGTTCTATGTATTCTATTCGCTTATTATTATTAGAATGGGATATGAATTCATGTTTAAGTTTACCTATGACTGATTCAACATCACCCGGATAAGTTATGTGATTATAAGTAAAATATTTTCGTAGGAATGATTTCGTTGCTTCTCCATAACCGAAAGGAACTGTGAAAACATCTGCAAACATTTCATCATTAAAGAAACTTACTGATCTAAAGAAATTGTCAAGAATATGAGCACCTACACCTACAACAGTCTTTGTATAAGAAGATTCAGTGATAGATCGAACTACCATTACTAGTAAATTTATAACGGATTCAGTAAAAGGTGACCAAGGTCTCATTCCTAGTAAATGCCCAAGTTCATGAATATAGCCAGCAACTAATTCATCATCTGTAAACGATGGAGATGCTACTTTAGGAATACCTACGATATTACGATTATGCCTTTTATCGTAATCATATCCCATATCATCTAAATCATTATTGATATAATACAAGGATACTTTCTTAAGTTGTGGATATTTAGCTACAACTAATTCATAAGCTTTAGCAAACGCTCTCTTATTTCTATTTTTACTTACTTTGAAATTCTTAAGAGCTTCGTCATCAAACTCACGTGGATTTGTGGGGGCATCTCCTTGATCAGGGTATATCATAATAGCAGAAGCAATAACAAAAGCAGCTAAAATAATAGTTACAAACTTTTTGTATTGTTTGAAAAGATTTTCTTTTCTCTCATTACCAAATCGAGTAGCGATCAACTTACCTATAACGAAGCCCAGTGAAAGTAATAAGAACGTTACTCCAAATTGAATGATATCATAGAACTTAGAATTTGGTGTTATGAAAGAGCCATCGATTATAGTATCTACAGCTTTCTCTACAGGTTGTACAAATTTATTTATTATAGGTTCAATATCATGATAAAGTCGATCTTCTAAGTAAGCAATTATATGGTGTGCACCTACACTTCTAATTGTTTTACCTAGGAGATTCTTAGTTGTTGGTTCATACAAACTAATAAGTACTCCTATTATAAATGTAGATGCAGGTTTATTAACTTCTATATTGCGTCTTAAGCCAGTGATAAAATCTTCTGCCAATAGCGTACTATACACTTGCTTTCTCCTTATTTAATCTTTCTTTTACTATTTCAGTTGTCTTTTGGATCAATTCATTAATCTGCTGCTGATAATATTTTTCAGCTTGCTCTATATGCTTCAATCGTTCATCAGTTACTGGATGAATTAATAGATTATGTTTAACATCAAATAAAGTAGACTTAAGGGTTGATTTTGATGGTTTAAGTTTTTGGAGTGCTGACTTTAACTGTGAACCATAACCCATAGAAACTGCAAATGTATCGGCGTATATTTCTTGATTATATAAAGTCACTGCTTCGTAGAATCGATCGAGTAGATCACTTCCTATACTAGCAACGATCTGAGTCCAAGTAGCTTGTGAGAAGTTCTTAATAGAATAAAATAGAGCTCCGATTACGTAACTATTTATCATTGAATAAGAATAACCGTGTAATAAATAGCCAAACTCATGAAGATATAAGGCAACTAACTCGTCATCTGTTAATGGTAGCGTAAGTGTCTTAGGAATTCCTATTATGTTTTTACTTGTTAACTTCATACAAAAGAAACCAGCAGTATTACTTTTAGTCATTTTATAATATAAAGGAACATTTGCAAATTTAGGATACCTATTTATAGTTAAATCATAAGCTTTAGCAGCCGCTTGTTTAATTTTATCGTCGCTAGTTCTAAATTCATCATAATTAAACTTTATAAACTTACCTGAGAAAATAAGATTAGGAATCAAAAGTACTAAAACTATAATAAAAGTAGTTAAGAGATTTTTTATAAAAGCCTTAAGATTATTAAATAAATTTTCCTTTTTGTAATCTTTATCAAACAATAACAATATTAATTGAGATATAGTATAACCAAGAAAGAGTAATACAATAGTCGTAGCATAACGAATAATATCAAAGAGCTTCGAATTAGGCTTTACAAAAGAACTATCTTTAAGTTCTTCTACAACCTTATCTACTGGAGTTGTAAATTTATTTATAATCGGTGAAAGTTGTTTAACGAGAGTTCGTTCTGATGCATTAAGTAATCCCGCTGCCAAGGCCTTAATGTGTAATCCAACAGGTATTTTTATACCTGTAACGGTGATAGATGGAGAAGAAGAACTTGATCGAAATCCAGCTAATAAACCTACCAAAAAGGCTGAAACAGGTTGAGTTAACAATACTTTCTTTTTTAAACTGGCAAAGTCTTCTAATAAAACGGAACTATACATTAGCACTCTCCTTATTTAATTCAGTGGTTATCACCTCTGTAGATTTTTGAATCAACTCATTTGTCTCTTGTTTAAAATGCTTCTCCGCTTGTTCAATATAATCCACACGTTTCCCTACGGTTGGATGTGACAAAAATCTATGTACAAATAAATTTGTTTGATTAGTCGACATAGAATTTTCTAATTTTTGAAGTGCAGACTTCAATTGTCCACCATAACCCATAGACGTAGCAAACACATCTGCATATATCTCTTGATTGAAAGAAGCGATAGAAGCAAAGAAACGATCAATTATATTACTACCAATCTCTGCTATTATACGAGTCCCAGATAATTTAGTAAGCAAACGTATACGTGCTTCTACTAAATGTAAGGCTAGTAAAGGAATGGGTGACCTAGAATGTACGTTTAACAAGTGACCAAATTCGTGAAGATAAATGGCAACTAATTCATCCTCTGTTAATGGAAAGGCAAGCTTATTAGGTATACCTAATAACGATTTATCTGTTAACTTTGCGCAATAAAAACCATACGCATCACTTTCAGCAACATAGTATAAAGGTACGGTTGCAAATTCTGGATACTTAGCAACAACAAGTTCATAAGCTTTAGCTACCGCTTGTTTAATTTTATTCTTACTATTCTTAAAAGTAGTAAAACCTATCTTGTGATAATCACCGTAGGTAAAAAATATTATAGGTGATTTTAAAAGATATAAAATACTAAAGATTATCACAAATGTAATTAGAACGACTTTTATAAATCCTTTACTTTGTCTACGTGGACCTTCTTTCTCACCATCACGTAAAACGCTTATCATCTCCCCAATAGCAAATCCAAGAAAGAGAAGTAAGAGAGATATAGCCGTTTGAATAATATCATAGAACTTTGAACTAGGAGCTATAAAAGATTTATCTTTTATTGACTTAACTACTTTATCAATAGGAGTTGTAAACTTATTAATTATAACTGCAAACTTATCATAATTTGACTCTTCAACGATATTTAATAATTTTGATATTAAGTAATTGCTCAAGCGTTTTAGATTAAACTGTGAATATTGAGAACCATATATACCCGCAAGTAAACCAACTATAAATGTAGAGACTGGATTATTTTGAGCAATATATCGCCTCAGACTACTAGCAAAATCCTCTAACAAGATCGCGCTATACACTTGCTTTCTCCTTATTTAATTCAGTGGTTATCACTTCTGTAGATTTTTGAACTAACTCATTAGTCTGCTGTTGATAATATTTTTCTAGAGATTCAATATTCTTAAAGCGTCTATCTACACTCGGATGAGATAAGAATCCTTGAATAAAGGTATTTGTATGATCACTCGTAGTAGATGCAGATCCTCTTATAGAATCCACAAGTTTTTGGAGTGCAGACTTTAATTGTTTACTATAACCCATAGATACAGCAAACGTATCAGCTACTATCTCTTGATTAAAAGAAGCAACTGACTTAAGAAATCGATCAATTATATCACTACCTAATTCAGTTACTAATTGAACTTCTGATATTCTAGTGAATAGATGTACTCGCAAAGCTACATATTGCACGATTGCCATTGTAGGAAGTGAAGTAGAAAACATATTTAATAAATGACCAAATTCATGAAGATAAATGGCAACTAATTCATCCTCTGTTAATGATATCTCAAGCTTTTTTGGCATACCTATTACTGATTTGTCTGATAGTTTTGCAGCATAAAAGCCAAAACTATTTGGATTATCTACTATTGCATAATACAGAGGTACTTTTGCAAATTTAGGATATTTAGCAACAACTAAGTCATAAACTTTAGCTACAGCATTTTCGATTTTATTATCACTATTCTTAAAGGCAGTAAAATCAATTTTATGAAGATCACCAAACAGTGCACGAGATGTCCAGGGCTTGATTACTTGCATTGCAATAAACACTAAAACAAATGTAATTAAATTATTCCTTATAAACTTCTTATATTGTTTAAGCAAACCGTCTTTCTTTTCTTTACCTAACAAAATGACTATTAACTTACCTATTGCAAATCCGAGAAAAAGTAGTAAGATTGTTACAATTGATTGAATAATATCATAGAACTTAGAAGTGGGTGCTATAAATGAACCATCTTTAATTGATTCAGCCACTTTATCAATAGGAATAGTAAACTTATTGACAATAGGCTCAAGTTTATGCTCGTACTTATCTTCTAAATGATTAAGGAGATCAGATATTCCTTTAGCTAGTAATCCTTTATGTATCACCGTGCGATATGAAACCGAATATAAACCTGTAAGTAAGCCGGCTATAAATGTTGATGTAGGTTTATTATAAGCAACAAAATGCCTCAAACCCTCAGTAAAATCTTCTAATAAAAGTGTACTATACATTTATTTATCTCCTTATTTTGTATTCTTAACTAATTCTTCTTTTACAATTTCCGTAGACGCTTTGAACAACTCATTTGTTTGTTGCTTAAAATATTTTTCGGCTTGTTCAATATAGTCTGCACGTTTATCTACGGTTGGATGTGTCAAGATACCTGAAGAAGAAGGACTTAATTTTTCATCATCATCTTCTGAACGCGAAGCTACTATCTTTTGTAATGCAGACTTTAATTGCTTGCCATATCCCATAGAAACGGCAAATGTATCTGCTACTATCTCTCGATTAAAAGCAGCTACAGATGCATTGAACTCGTCAAATAAAGTGCCTCCAATTTCTGCAAGGATACCTGCCCAAGTAGTAGCAAAGAATCGGAGACCTATAAACAAATTTTGTACAATTTGAACACTGGCAAGCGTAGTTGTAGACATATTTAATAAATGGCCAAATTCATGAAGATAGATTGCAACAAGTTCATTATCTGTTAAAGATTGAAGAGGTTCTCTAGGTATACGTAATATATTTTTAGTGTGAGACTTCATAGTCAAGAACCCCGTAGTTATATCACTAGAGAGATAATATAAAGGAACTGTTACAAATTTTGGATACTTAGCAATAACAAGTTCATAAGCTTTAGCTACCGCTCTCTTATTTCTATTTTTACTAGTTTTAAATTTATCAATATTTACTTCTTGTAACTTCCAACTACTTATTGTTGTATAATTGTATGCAATACCCGCTACTACGGATATAATAAATGTAAACATTATATTACGTAAATAGTTCTTATATAGTATATATATAGCGCGTTTTTGTATGATGCGAAGTTTAAGTAAAATAAGGGTGCCAATTATAAAACCTAGTACCAAAAGTAAGAGTGTCACTCCTATTTGAATTATGTCATAAAATTTTGAATTTGGAGTTACGAATGAGCCATCTTTAATTGACTTAACTACTTTATCAATAGGTGTAGTAAATCGGTCTATAATGGGAGATAATTTTGAGCTATACTTATTCTCTAACACTGTAATCAACATAGGAGATACATTACGGACTACAGTTTTAACTAACAGAGATATTGTTGAATCATGTGTCATTACATTTAGACTCGCAGCTAATCCTACAACAAAAGCAGTAACAGAGTGACCAAATAATAAACGCGATTTCAAACCACTAGTAAAATCTTCCAACAATAATGTACTATACACTTATTTATCTCCTTCTTTATATTATAAGTTTTGTTCGGTGTTATGTAGGCATGTAGTCCGCAATTATAGGTTCTAATTGTAGACTACCAAGATCGAAAGTACAACTTTGCATATATTTAGGTCCTCGTCTATTCTTAGCCAGAAAGAAATTTGTTATATTTGATCCTGATCCAGGTCCTTCTACAGGGGGTGGATTAATTGATATAACGTAATCAGCAGTGAATACTTTTCCAACACTATTAGAAACAGATTCTAATCCTAATATTGCATGTTTACTTTCTTTAATACCTTCTCTATTTGTTTGAGAAGCTGAAAAACCAATCATCTTTCTTTCAACTAACATACCCCTAAAATAGGCAGTTAGGTCTTCTAGTTCTAACCAATATTGTTGTGACCTAGTAACTTTCAATAAGTCTAAGTAATCTAATAATAAAACATTTATTCCTAATGGATCAGTATCAAGGAATACTTCTTCTATTGAGGTTTGTTTAGATGGATATTGTTTTACATATAAATTAGCTAAACAAGACTTATCTAGATGTAAGGCAGCTAGCACTGTTTCTATTCTTTGAGCGATAACATCTAATCCCATTTCAAGTGAAGCATAATAAGCCTTAAATCCTTTAGCAGCAGCTATAACCGCTTGTCTTAATAAGACAGAAGTTTTACCACCATTAGTAGGCGCTAAGTAAAGTAAAACTTCTCCAGGATGAACTCCTCCTTGTAATATATCGTCAAAGCCTAATTGTAAAGGAACTGCAACTTGAGAATCATCTGGTCTTGGTAATTCTAATAAGTCTATACCATTAATAGGGTTGGTCTCACTTTTCTTATCTCTTATTAATCTTGTTAACTGAGTTGAAAATTGAGAGATTGTATCTTCTACTTGCTCAGACCAAACTGTATTGTTTGTTAATCTAGTTACAAACTTTTCTGTTACTTGTTGTAATTTATATGAATAAAATTTCTCTAGTATAAGTTCAATATCAGTCTCATTTCTTTGAACATCTAATAACTTTATAAATGCTTCAAACTTATCAGGATTTGATAAATGATCCTTAAGTAAATCTATTGTCCATCTTTTATGTATATCAACACAATGAATAAAGATTTGTTGAAATAAATCATAAGGAGGTGAGAAAGTTAAGTCACGAATGATTACTGCTAATTTATTTAAATTATTTAAAGTTTGATCTAAGCCTGCACTAAAAAATTCACTTGGCGATATATCCATTAATTTCCTCCTCATTATTATAAGAATGCAATCCAAGATCGGTTAGAATAAATCGATCATTCCAAGGATCATCTTTAGGTTTAATTATTTCTACTTGCTTCCAGAGTCTTAGTTCTTTATATATCCTATCGGCAGACTCTAATGCATCCGCATCTAACAAAACTATTACTTTCTTTATAGGTAATGAAATAATATAGTTTTTATAAACATTAGGTAATGACTTACCTAATAATGCAACACAAGGTAACTTAGCATAATTAGTTACAGCAATAAAATCAAATACTCCCTCTACTAGTACGAGTGTATCAAATTTCTTTGGTAGTACTTCTATACCATAGGGAGTAAAAGAATCATTTATCTTAATATATTTAGGTTCCTTATTTTCAATATTACGACCAACATGAATATTACTTAAAGAAGAGAATACATATAATGGATACTTTGTATAAGCAACTGGTTTATATAAAAAGATATCTTCTAGTGTAAGTCCTCGATTATAAAGATACTTAATGTGAATAGGTTCTGCATTTATAAGAGTAAGTTCACTTTTTTGTTTCTTTGGTATATAAGGTATTTCATCATCAAGATATAGTTTACCTTGAGCTCCACATTTGAAACAATGGTATACACCTAAGTCAATATTGAAATATAAATGTTGTTTCGTATCTGGACAGAATGGACAATTAGTTCTAAACTCGAATTCTGATACTTGTTTCATATATTGATTAGCTATCTTGGAATACATCAAGCTCATTTCAATCACCTCCTACTATTAATATGAATGCAAATAGGAGGGTGAAAATAAAAAGGAGAGTGTTAACTCTCCTTAGGTTAAGTGATTTACTTTTCTTAAGCTTTAGGAGCTTCGGGTGTTGGTTCAGGTTTAGGTTCTTCTGTTGGAGCTGTTGGAGCTTTCGGAACATCCAAAGGTTGTGCTTGAGCTTTCTCCAATGTATTCTTTAGTGATGTCATTATTTGATCTCTCTGCGTAACTGCTTGGTCTAAAGACGTTTTAGCTTGAATAATCTGATTGTTCAAATCTTCTAAGAACTTTTCAAAATTATTCAATAGGGGTTGCGTACTTGTAGGAGCAAGTGGAGTAACATCTTTAACAACATCTTCCACAACATTAATATCTTTTGATACATCCTGACCTTTAGCAAATTTACCTAGGACAGCAACTACAATAGACATAATAGATATAGACACCATATTGATAATATGGATATACTGTGGATCAAGTGTATAGCCTCCGATAGATAATAAAAGAGCTACTAATCCGGCTAGACCAGTATAAGTGGTCTTCTTGTCTGGTGAAATTGGTTTCATAAATCCTCCTTAACTAATACTATTGGTTGTTTAAAAATTGTGTTGTATTCTAATTTCTCACTCATTAATCCAAAATATTTATAAGCGTGAAAGAATATTGCAACAGGATATGCTAAACATCGATGCCAATTAGCTACAACATTTGCATCTGAAATTAATTCATTCCAAGTTACTAATCTCTTTGGTTTTATATGATTCTGATATATCAAATTGAAATTACCAGGTCCACAATTATAAGACACTAACGTACATGCTACTCTTAACATTCCAGATAATGAAGTTATATTAGGATTATTCGCTTTACCATAATATAACATTTTATCATAAGTCATTCCTACTTTAAGATTTAACGTAGGATCAAATAAATCAGTATCTATAGGAAAACCTATAGTAGGTAAAGCTGATCTATCTACTTGGAGTAATCCATAGGAACCATCATTTATATCTTCTCTAAAGGCTTTTGTGTTTCCTGAAGACTCTTGCATAATTTGGCCTGCGATAACAGAAATAGGGATCTCATTGTTTTGAAATATATCGGGATAAACTGACTTAACTAATGTTAGTATGCTATCTGTACTAAGGATCATAGTTTCATCTCCTTGATTATTATTGTTCATCACCCACGTTTTGCATTCATATATTATAGTGGAGGTTAAAGTTATGACTTCTAATGTTGACTACCTACGAAAGGAACTTCAAATATTTAAAAAATATTATGAACCTATAAGAGAAATGCCTCTTGAATTGAAAGAGAAATTATATTTAATAGTAAAAGATATTTCACTATTAGAACTCCTAGAAGAAAGATATCGTTTTGGCTTTGATTCTATGATTGATCTAAGTACATTAGGCTATCAACAAGTTGATCTAAGCAATGAGATCAAAGAAGACGAACGCCAAGAAATAATCATTGAAACTTCTAAGTTCGAATTCACATATGATCCTGATCTTTTAAACTTCACTACATTGCATGCTATTAAAGCATATGCTATTAGAGAAAAGAAGAATAGGGTTGCCTTTGAAGACATACCCTATATTTAGAATGCTTATTCTTCTTATCTTAACCCGTATATGATACTATCAGTAATTATGTCGCTAAGATCAGATTTGCTGTAGCCTTTAAGTCTCTCAGGCTCTTCAGGTTCTTTCTTCTTTCGATAGATAGCATAAATAATTCCTGCGATACCTGCAACTGCAAGAGATACACCTAGACTCCATGGATGTGATTTAATTGTCTTAAGCAAATCAACTATAAATTCACCCATTGATTTATCAGATGCTACATTTTTCTTTATAATTAACACAGCAAGTACAGCTAGAGCTAATATTGATGCACCCCCTAAAATTTTACCTGTCTTAGAATTGAAGAAAGCTTTTGCACCTTTTCCTAATTTAGCTACAAATTCTTTCTTGGTTGCTATAAACTTTTTAAGCTTCTCATAGAATTTTTCATTGTCTACATTGGTTTCTGCTTCAGTTAATATCCAACTCTCATGAATATAACTTTCAGTTAACTTAGCCGCTTCAGGTGTTTTCAATTCTGATTTAACTTTCAAATCTTTTATCAAGTAAACTACAAAAACTACAAGGGATGCTAATGTTAATCCAAAAGAGATATCAGATAATGGAGATTTAGATAATAGTTTAACAGCTTCTCCAATTTTCTGGAATAACTTTTCATCCTTAAAAGCTTGTTTCTCTTCATCACTTCTGTTCTTCATACTCTTGAAGATAGAATAAATAAATGTACCACCAGAGGCTGCAAGAGCAACACCCACAAGTTTCAACATCCTAGATGCACTAGCTAATCGTTTCTCAAGCTCTTTCTTAGTTTTCTTAAGATCCTCTACCTTAATCTCTTCTTCTGTTTCTGCTTCCCAAATCAAACGTGAATACATGTTTTGATCCTCCAATTTTATTTTTGATTACTATTTTGTTCAATGACTATGGACTATCACATCAATAATTCATTTTTAAATATCAAAAATGAATTCTGATTCCTTCCAAGGTACTTTATAATTTTTAAGTTCATCTGTTACATCTTTTGCAGTCACAGTATTATCTTCATCGCTCTTTTCCTCAGGTACATTATTAACTTCTACAGAATTTGAACCACTATCTGGCCCTTTCTTTTTTCGATAGATAAGATAAACTATACCAGCTACACTAATAACAGCTAAAGCTACGCCTAAACTCCAAGGATGAGACTTAATAGACTTTAAAATATCTATTACAAACTGACCTATAGATTTCTCAGGAGCTACCACCTTCTTTATAATTAATAGAGCAAATACTGCTAAGGCTAATAGAGATGCTCCACCTAAGATTTTACCAGTCTTAGAATTGAAGAAAGCTTTTGCTTTGTTGCCTAATTTAGCTACAAGTTCTTTTTTAGAAAGGAACTCTTTAATCTTTTCAAGTATACTTGAAGACTCTTTATCTTCTGTTTCAGTTAATATCCAACTTTCGTGTATATAACTTTCATTTGTAAGTTTTCGCATCTTAGATTTATCTACCAAGTATAATATAAAGAAGATAACTGAAGCTATTAATGTTGTTAAAGTGATAGCTGTTGTAGTATGCAACATAACTTTTGCAAATTTATCAATCACTTTAAGCACATCTTTATATCCAAAAGCGAGTGGAAGTTCCCCCTTATGTTTCTCGGTCTGCTTCTGTAAAATAATAGCATAAATTGCTCCTGAAGATACAGCCGTTACTAAAGCTATTGCTGCTAACTTTAAATCTCTAGAAGCTTTTCTCGTATACTCTTCTAGCGTACCTTTAACTTTCTCAAGTTCTTCAGTTGTTACTTCATCTGTTTCTGCTTCCCAAATTAGTCTTGAATACATAATTTTTAATCCTCCATTTATTAATCTCTTATATTTGTTCTAAACGTGATCACTAGTTTACAATTTCACCTTATAATATACAGAAGCAAATGCTCGTAATGATGATCTACAAGAGTTTACAATTAGAGTTAATATCTTTAATGAATTCTCTTCTGTTAACTTGTATTTATGTAAATAAGTTGTAATCAATTCAACTACAACTTCTAAGTGGGAATACTTATTAAAATAAGGAGAACGTTTATCTACATTAGCCCAAGCTTGTAGTATTCTATCCTCTTGACAATAGGGTATATAGTGCAGCATAAAATAGCCATAGATTGAACTTATATAGATAAAAATAGCATCTGATATTATTTCTGCATTCTCTGTTTGAATACCATAGATTAATACTTTATAATAAATGAAAAGTAACTTATGTTCTTTTAAAAACTCATAACGTTTCTTTGTAATCTTAGCTATCTCTTTATCTGATATTAATTCAGAGATAATTTTATTTAATCGTTTAGTTTGTGAATGGAGCGAAATTTGCTTAAGACAAGTATTAGTCGCTAACCGACTTTCTAATATACTTACTATCTCTTTTAGCAATTGCTCCAATTCACTCATTAGACTTTTATTACTCCCTATAATAGTCCTCGTAACTTTTCGCTTGCTTCTTCATCTTTCTTTCTCTGGGCTGCTTTAGCTCTTTCTTCTTCTCTTTCTTGATGCCTTCCATACTTTATAGCATCTTTTATTATATCAACAATATGCTTCAAAACTGGATATTTCTCCAACCAACTAGAAGGTATGAGATTATCTATAATAAAGATTAAGATAACGGCAGCGAATGCAGATACTACAATTTGAACTACTTTCTTAAGGACTTGATTAACAGCAGCACCTAAAGCAGAGGTAACAGATTTAAATACTTCACCTAAAAGATCTTTTATTGAATAAAGTTCACCAAACTGCTCTTTTCTCTTCTTATAAAGTATAGTTAGATAAGCAACTAATACTAGAATAGCTCCCACTAGTATACGATACAATCTACCTTTTGGAGTTGATCCCAGTGCGATATCTTTTAGTCTCTTTTTATCAGCTTCAGTTAGTGTTGATTCTTTGATCTGATCAACATAAAAAGTTCCTACTTTCTTTAGTAGAATTAAATCTTCACTATCAAGATTAGTTTGAAACAAGGCCTTAAGTTTTCTACTTACATCTTTACCTGAGCCAATCTCTTCAAATTTTGGTAGTAACTTTCGAAACACTTCAATATCAACCTTTGAAGCCAATCGAGCCCAATCTTCCGGAATCACAATCGCTTTAAACACCCCCATGATTTACCTCCACTTTGAAATAAATTTTGCCTGCTCCGTACACTGTCCATAACTGGGTGCTTCAATAGACAGTGAGGCGTAGTATTCTTCTAGTATGGTCTTTATAGTGTACTTGTTAAGACGCTTAGGTTCCAAACGACCATACTCATCGAGATTATGGAGCTTAGACCTCAGAACATCTGAGGTCAGTCTTAACTTTATATTCTGTGCAGCAACGTGATCTGCATTATCTTCATATCCACATTGTGTACATTTAAAACTCTCTTGAGTTTTCCTGTTATCATGCGAAATATGACCACATTTAGGACAAGTCATTGACGTATATTGACTTGGTGTTATATGAACACGTATTCCATGTTTTTCAGCCTGTTTCTTAAGTAGGTCTTTTACACTAGAAAGGTGTAGTAGTTTAGATAGCCTTGCATAAGGTATACCAAATTCTTCATTAATACCAAACTTACCTGATAATAGTAAGTCTTCTACAACGATGTCAGTAATGTTATGAGACTCAAGATAAATAATTAACTTATGAACCAATAACGATGTATACCAATCTAATTGCCTATGAATCTTTTTAAGTCTTTGTAGTTGTGCTTTAGTTAAGTTCTGACTGCCTATTTTATCTAACTCTTTAAGTGCTTGCACCGTATGTTTCATATAGTCTCTATCATAGTCTAGAATAAAGCCATCCGATAAAACACCAAAGTTATGTTTCAAGTTTAAGTCCATACCAACTACTTTATTGAATGGTTTAAAGACTGGTTCATTAACTTCACAAGTAGTAGCTATGTTAATTTTAGAACTATTCTTAGGTGATAGATTAATTGTAAACATTTTAGCAATAGGTGTCTTGCCATTATGGTAACTATCGTTAATCTGTAGAGGTAGTCTATATTCACCATTCTTTTTGTACATTCTAAATACAAACCAGTACTTATAAAGAGCATTATCCGGCATGTAGTCTATTCGAGCTAGATTAGCTACATAATCTAACCTAAGTGAACTATATTCTGCGTTGAATTTAATCAGTTTAAGTTTAGATAGAATACGTTGTTGTTTACTTTGAGCTAATGCAAGTATCCTACCTGTCCAACCTTTAGACTCATAATGCTCATAAAGAGCAAGTATAGCTTCACTGCTCTTAAGTTGCTCTTTTATGTCTTTAGTATAGTCTAGATAGACTAAGTATTTTATGAGTCTTGTTAATTTTGTAGAGTGAAATTTGAGTTGAAAAGACTTGATAGCTCCCTTCTTATGATCCTTGGTATCAGATTCATAACGTTGAATTACTATTTTATCTTGCAATCTTATGTTTAAGTTTCGTATGCGTTGTTTAAGTGCATTAACATACAAATCTACAATAAGATTATGCTCAGTTGAGATATTAAATGCTAATATACTATCACTCTTTATCACTTTGTAACTATTCTTCAATTCTCTAATTCCGGCATTCGTAAGTAGAAGATGTTTATGTTCGTATACGTATTGTGAAAGGTGATTCTTAATTTTAGTAATAGTATGGAGTAGTTGTTTCACATTATTTTCTTTAATCTGATTGTGATACTTAGACGTATACATTACTGATTTAAGCATAATTGGAAGACCCTCTTTAGTTAAGCTTTAAGGAAATTCTCTATAACTGCTTTTAATTTGTTCTCAATAATCTCCTAAAAGATTTTAGATTGAATCAAAAATTTGGGTGGGTTCACTTGTAAGTGAATTGAATTTTGATAGCGTAGATTCAAAGTCTAAGTTTAGAAGAGATTCGAAATGTACGATACCTAGTAGATCATTTTCTATATAGAATGTTATCAGAGGTTTAAGACTTAACTCTGATAATACATTAGTACGTGTAATCAATAAAATCTTACCATAGTTACGTTTTACAATAAGTAAGGGTACTTTCTGTTTGCTAGCTTTTACACATTGTTGCCAGAAACTTATAAAAGGATTACTCTTATTATTTGTTTTATCAACCAAACTTAATAAGTCAAATGTCTTATAGAATTTACACTCAATAGAAACATAATCTAATAAAGTATTTCCTTCTTTGATAGAAATTATATCACCTTTGTTATCATTAATACCAACAGAACCAGAACCGGGTGATCTCCAAAAAATATCGGAAGATGATCCTGTCCATTTACTTAGCATTCGGGCTATTTGAATCTCGAATGCTAAACCTTTCTCTCGTCCAGACATAATTAAGCAGATGTAATATTAGTAGCTGGTGATCTAACTATATAGTTAGCAAAATTAGTCACGTAATCGTTATACATATTTTGTACAAGAGTAGATGGTACATAAATTTGTTGTATAGCAGATTGTAATATATATAACTCTGTATTAGTTTCTATTCCAGCCATCTTATAAATAGTATAAGTTGGATATAAATTTGTTGCCTGATTCACAGGTGAAGGTGTTATAAAAGGTAACTGATTATAGATATATAAAGTACCTGGATAGTTTAAACCTATTGCGTTCAAAGTAACAGAGCCTACTGTAACTGTATCAGTTCCTATATACGTACCTATAATATAGTCTTCATTAGTTCTGACTACTACTATATTTCCACTGGATAAAGTTAATGCCATTTTAGCCTCCTATCTTTTTATTTTTGTTCGTTATTTGATTTTCCCATATCAGTAATGGGATGAGCAATGCTCTTATTATATGTAGAAATCAGATCCATTAACAAATTTGTATCTTTTGCTAAATCAACTGTTTCAGGTAACTGCTTACATATATCTTTATAATCACACCAAGAACACGTATTGTAACCTTTTTGAAAATATCCTCGTTTTTCAGTATAGTAAGCATACTGAATCATTTTCTCAAGCCATTCAAATTCAATTGGTTTAAGCTCTCTATGAAAGAAAGTCATCTTACTAGTTTTCATACCTGAGAAATTTAATATGGCTACTTTTTCAATACTCTGATTTGCAATCAACTTAGACATATAAGCATACCAAACAATTTGATACTTATATAGATCTGATTCCTTAACTCCTGAACTTGTTTTATAATCAACAATCGTATTATAGTAAACGCCATCTATTTTAATCTTAGCTATTAGATCTGGTTTACCTGTTAACTTAACCATTTCTGATTCAATTGGTATATCAACAGAATACAATTGCTCTGCGACTAATACTTGCACATCATATTCTTTGATCCACTTAGAAAACTGGTCTAAGCAGGAAACATAAAAGGGGAAATGTTTCTCCCCCTTAAATGCTTCTAATGTAGACTTTAATTTATCATGTTGTTGAGTTATTGCATACTCTAATAAGGTATGCGTATTAGTACCTCTTTGAGCAGCCTCACTTGAAACACTTTTAGCACCCCGTGAATCTATTAGATACCTAACAGGGCATCCATAAAGTAAACCTTCTAAGCCCGTACACCTAAACTTCACTTTCTTTTCCTACTTCCAGCTTTTGCTTTAGAAGGTGCTCGTTTCTTAGGAGGTAACTTACTAGGATCAAAACCACCGGTTAAACCTTTCAACAAAGCCTCAAGATCCATACCTCCTAAATTATCTGTTTGCTCTTTTAACTCTTTAGTCAACTCTAATGATTGAGCGAACTTTAAAGCAATCTTTGTATTCACTTCAGCTTCTGTTAAATAAAGATAAGGTGAATAATTCAAACCTAAATAAGTTTGAGGATCAGTAAATACAATATTGAGTGTTTCTAATAACTTATTTAGATTATTAGTAAACAATTCTTTTGTGACTTCGCCAAGACTAACACTATAGATAAATTTCCTAAGTAACTCAGTAGTTAGGGTTGCTTGACTCTCTGATTTTGAAATCTCAGTTAGTTTTTCTTCTAACTTATTAACAGTTTCTGTTAAGTCCTCCCAATTCCTCTTTTGAAGATTGTCTTTTGTTTCATGTAAGAAAATCGCGAAGTAATCCATAATAGTACCTCCTATTTATTTACTAACCATTTTAATGTTTCTGTAAATTTTGTAATTATCAAGTCTCGTATATCACTTTCGTCTAAATAAAGATTAGGTGAAATATTTAAACCTAGATAAGATTTAGGATTTATAAGCCCAAAATTAAGTACGTCAACTAAACAACTTAAGTTATAAATGAATAATTCTTCAGTCACATCACCTAAACTAATACTATAGAGAAATTTCTTTAATAATTTCATTATTAAAGAAAACTGTGAATCAGTAAATGTAGATTGTGAACTCTGAAATTCAGCGAGTATTGCGTCTAATAGATCAATTTCCCATTGCACATGTTGCCAATTCCTTTGTAGTACGAAGTTTGCCAACTCTCTTGCGAAAGACATAAGATAATCCTGTATTTTAGATAGTCGTATTTTCTCATCAGTTTCACCAACATAACCCGGCGTAATAACATTCCTATCAAAACGCTTAGTATTATTCATAAAAGTACCCCCTATAGCTCCCACTCACGTGAAGCTAACCATTCTATATTTTTTTGAAATAGATTCATATCTAAATCGGGATCATAAATTAAATCAGAACTAATGGTATCTTTCTTATAAACACCATATGTAAAATCACAGTCCGCTTTCGTTGACGTATAAACTAATGAAGAATCACTACTAAAAATATTAAACACTGAAGAAAGATAACTATACTTTATATAACTAGAAAGAGTAGACATACCCAGTAAATGTATACTATGATCTAAGAATGCCATAGTCACTAATTCTAATGTATACATTCTAGATCGATTTCCAAAATAAGGAACACCAATAAGTTTGACATTCTTTTTAATCCAGAGTTCATAATCCTTAGGAATCATAGGATCATTAACAACAGCTATTGCTCCTGGTTTAAGATCATCATTTATCTTATCCCAATATGTTGTATGTAAATTGAATGTTTCTTTTATATTACCAAAAGAATCAGGTAGTACAAAATAATCGGGTTTCATCTCATTAATAATACTAATGTAATCTTCTACTGATATAGGATTACCTTCAAAGATCATATTATCTAAGAATAATGTGTAATCTGATTTCTTCAGTTTCTCTTTTGTATTATCTGATAATAGTTTCCAATGATTAGCAAGAATAGCAATATTCGTAATTGGCTTATTACGTATCTTACTTAATAAGATATTTTCTATAGGTGCTTGTAAGAAACACAACATAAAAGTACCTCCTATCTATTTACTCTATTATAAAGAATGCAAATAAGTGGAAGTTACAGAAGTTCCCTTAATTTTGAAATAACCACATCTATATTGGTAGGAGTATACCCTAACGTAATTGCATACGGATTCTTTGAACTTGCTATCCACTTAGGCCAGATGTAAATATGATTTAAAATCCTTAAGTGTTTCAATAATACTCCGATACCATTATCAACGGTAATAATATATTTTGAATGACGAACTTGTGTTAAAATATCTTGTAATGACATATTGTATTTATATTCCACGTTTGGTAGATTCCAAGGTTTAGGATCATATAATTCATCACCCAGAACACAAAAAGTTTTATCAGAAAAAGCTTCAAACAATTTCTGCCAATCTGAAATAGTATAACTTTTATTATTATTTTCATTTGATCGAGTAAAGGGAGATATAATATAATCAGCCTTAGTGAATAGAGAACCTTGTTTTATATAGAGGGGAAATCTAAAATCATCGGCTTTAAGATTTGGATTGACTTTGCTAATTACTTGCTGATCAAATGAGACAGGATCTATAACAGATTTTGTAAAATGAGATGCATTTAAATCGTAATTATAACTAGACTTAGGTAAAGGTTTATCTAAAATAATTAATTCACTAAGATCAAAGATTGAACTTAATAGAAGATAAACACGTGGATGAAAATAGACAGCGACCTTATCTATAAAAGTTAAGTATTTCAATGTGGGTAGGGTGGATATAGTATCTCCTATCAAGTTTCTATTGTAAACGAAAATCAAAGTAACTACCTCCACAAGGAGTATTCATTTGGTGGAAGTGGCGAGAGTCGCACTCGCGTCCAGAATGCTTTGCATCTAGGAACTTCTTACAAGCTTAGACTTTCTGAGGTATTCGGATTAAAGCAATAGAAAGTCAAGATTGCTTTAATCTTTAGCTTGTGTTCGTTTATTTTATAGAAAGCACACAAACAAACTTTCTATAAATGTTTTGTTTTTATGTACACGTGAGTAGATAATTCAAAAACAAAACAAAAATAATTACCCACTCAATTTCAAGCTGCTAATAACAAATCAGAGTTGTCGGTTGTTGTTCCTTACCTATTTAACGACGAGATAAGAACGTCGGCCTGATTCCTAGATACTAATACACCTGTCGAATCTAAGACACTCCCAATATTTTGTTCATAGACATAAAAACTTCATCCTACTTTCGTAGGATGAAGCCAAGGAGGTACTTTATGTCAAGATGAATAACTAGGTGGTAATGTTAACGATACCGATGCCTTTTGGTCTTAGTGCCCTTTTAGCGTAACGACTCATGAGAGTCAAACTAGGCACGTTGCCAAGCGGCCATGGGTAGATAGTTAATGGTCTATACATTGCGTATAGATAAACGGAAGCTGCTGGATCTTCAGATCTCAACAATACGACCATTGTACCCTGTGGTACTAATGGTGTTGAAAGTACAGTCCAAGAATTTGCTAATTCTCCAACTTTAAATGGTGTTGTACCCGTATACTCACTTGGACCTACCATACTACCAGTTTTTGAATATTGACCTGTTGACTGCAGTACAACTGTATCTAAGTTGTTGCACAAAACTATATTAGCTACATCAATTGCTGTATCAGTATAGATCTGAGAACTTACCTGGTTGATACCGATTACTAAGTTTTCATACCATCCTGTTGGACCGAATGCGTAGTTGCTAGGAACAGTCTTTGAGAATGTTTGTGTATTATTGGCATTCATTGTCTGAGCAGTTAAAATTAAGTCACCTATAATTTCCTTATCAATGTCTACTGCAATCTGAGAACCCAAGAGTTCAAGCATAGTTGTTTGCAAATCAAGATCCATCAATGCTTGAATATCCTGCTCGAGCTCGATGGACCATGTCGTTCTTAGTTTCCTTTCAATTGCTGAGAATTCAAATGGTTGTAAGGACATGTTCATCTGAGTTATATTCTCGTTGTTCTGCATTGAGATTGTACCAGAAACAAATAGAGATGTCGTAGTTGGTGTAGATGTAGCAGCACCACTGGAATTAACACCAGATACAAACGAAACTGTAACTTGACCTGTTACGTAATTGACAAAGGCGACAAAGTTATCAGTTGCACCGTTTGAATAAGATACTGCAAAAGAAGCCTCACCCGTAGTGTTATCAGGAGTTACATTTAGTGTAACTGTTCCTGCGCTACCTGTAGCAGAGATAAATTTAACATTATGTTCTACACCTGCCGTAGACGTACCCTGAACACCTGCAGCATTTACTAAGTTAATTGATCCACCTGATGCACCGATTGTAAGAGAAGTATTAACTGGTACTTGTGGACCTACAGATACGTTACCAGAATAATCTGGAATGTTATAAGTTTGACCGTTAAATGCCTGAGCCGTTGCTTGCAAGAAGTATTTGATTACAAATGGTTTATCCATTGTATCAACAGTTACTGCTTGCATACTAACTAGTTTAGGAAAGAATATTCTAAGCAATGGTAATAAGAGATAGTTATAAGGAGTATTAATTGTTTGCATAGTTGTTGCTTCAAGTATAACTTTTCTCATTTGAGTTGAAGCTTCCCTAAACAACTTTTCCATTCTAGGTTCTAAGCCCTCAGATAATGACGATATAAATGTGTTAAAATTTGCATCGTCTCCATAAAGTTCACCAGCGTTCTTAACTGGATGAACACCCTTTCTAGCAAGCATACCATAGGTATCTTCTAGAAGCAATTTTGTGTTACTATTGCCTTGCATACCCAAATCCTCCAAATAGTTTTTACTTTAGAATTTGTTATAGAAAAACTAGAAAGATAAACCCACCCATTTTAAGGAGGATATTGGGTATGCACACCTGTAGGGTGATATTAGTTTATTTAAGGATATTTTATATTTAGAATACCAAAACGTCAATGATTACTAAAAGTTTCTCTATTAAAAGAATATATCTGTATCAAAGATACAGATATCGGAAGTAAGGAATATCATCTTTGTCAAGTAATTTTTTCTTTCTATTTTGAGACCATATATCTGGTAGTGATCTAAACCCATCGAAATTAATCTCTGGATTAGCATATCTAACAGGATCTTTATAATTAGCACCTTTGAAAGAATACTCTCTTAATTTATCACAACCACATTTACCACAATTGATATAAGAGTGACTTTTCTCATCCCAAACAGGATAATAACAACTTATTTGATAGTCAAATGGAGAGCCTATATAAACTCCAAGATCTATAATCTCTTTCTTTGTCATATTAACAAAAGGTGCTCTTATTTTCATATAGTGATTCCAATCAAGAGCTGAATGAGATAAACTTTCTAAATCCTTAAGCCAAGTAATATTATTATCCGGATAAGTTGAATCATCAAGATTCAATCCAAAAGCTATTCTTCCAATTGAATACTTTTCAGCTAAACCCATTGCTAGAGTAGCAAAGATAGTATTTCTAGCACCTACATAAGATAATGTACTTTCCATATCAAGTTGACGATTAACATCACTATCTTTATTTCCTAACAACAATGAACTTGTTGTATATTGAGCAAATAGATCTCTAGTATTAATTTTATATTTAGTTAATTCAAATTCTTCAGCTAACTTTGACGTACTCCAATCTTCTGCACCTAGTGCCCGTTGACCATAATCAAAAAATAGAATAGATGTATCAAATCCTAATTTCTTATATAAGACGGCAGTCGTAACAGAATCTAGACCACCACTACAAACAACAAGAACTTTATTAGTATTCAATAAATTTGGTAGTTTAATAACATTTACTAATCCAGCACTTGTAAATTTTAATATAGAATAACTAGGAACTCTAATCCAAGTTAAATCTTCTTTAGGTGGAAGACTTGCCCAATAAACAACATTACCTTCAAGCTTATAAGATAGAGGCATAAAGTTTGTAATCAAATATAAATCTTTTGATTTTCTATCAACTACAGTTAAAGCAAAACTACCCTGTAATAAACTTACTCCTGCTACAACACCTACTTGATTAAACAACTCAGGTAATATACTTGTATCAACATCACCTTCTGTTTGAATCTTGAACTTAGTTCTTAAATCTTGATCATTGGCAATTAATCCATTATGGGCTACAATGAATCTATCATTATAGAATGGTTGAGTATTCTTATCATCTTCACCCAGATTATCATAGATTCTTTCAGCAGCTGGAATAGCTCTAGCAGCCATAAGTAAATTGTATTGAAGATTAACTCCAGTTGGTTTCTCAGACTCAATACTTTTAACTAAAGTTTCATCATTGAAACTTATAATACCGAAAGCATCTCTACCTCTAGCATCTAACGTAAGTAAAATCTGCTCTAGGTTCTTAACACTAATGTTAGCATTCTCATCTAATTTATAATATCCACCTAACGTACACACAATTTTAATCCTCCTTTACAATTAATCTCAAATATAAGAATGCAAAACAAAAGTATAAAACTGGTGGTTAAATCCATGAGTCTTTTATATGGTAATTTTGACACAAGGCAATTATATTGACACATAAAGAATCATAGGAGATTCACTAGCGAATCTCCTACATGTCGTACTTTCCAATGTGCCTTAAATACCAGTATTACACGAATATTGGAATGGACAATACTTGCAATAATTGTAGTTCACGTTTTTACTGACTTTAGGTTCTAAAACGGTGATACTATTTAACACTTTAAATCTTTCGAGATCCTTGTCTGAAATATTATGAACACTTGAAATCAAGGTTTCTGAATCCACGAAAATAAACTGATTTTGTTTGTGAGCAATACAATAATTAATAGCTTCAATCATATGGAGACTTCTTACGTCTACAATCAGGTATTGATTATTAAGAGTAAAAGTATTATACCTATCTAAAGAGTGTAATTCATAATTGTTTTTCAGCTCTGTTATAACACCTAAGTTTCTAAGATAGATATCGATCACAATAGGATTGAGTTGAATACTTGCTTTCTTATTATAGAAATACTTAAAACGGGAACAAGAAGAATAATTGTACCAATAAGTATTAGTACAATTTTTTAGTAGTGAGGCTAAACTGATTGATTGCTTAGCCTCACCAACTTGACGTAAGTGATCTACGATGTCCATTTAAGAAAAGTCTTATTTTAAAGAGCGAGCGAGCAACCTAACCATTTTGTAGACATGAGAATTCTCTTCACCTACAAAATTGCAGAGAGCTTCTTTTGTTAGATATAATCTCTGTGCTAGTGATCTAGCTACTTGAGGATCTTTAGCACTAAAAACTTTCTTGGCTAAAATATTAGTAGCTTCAGTTAATTTAGCTTTTTCAATTCTAGAGACTAAGAGCTTCCTTAAGTTCTGAGCTATTAGAATAGCTTCCTGAACAGGATCAACAACATGTTGTGGAATCTCATCTTCATGCATTGCATAATGTCTCTTCAATAGATCATGTTTATAAATATTCCACTCTTGCACGAATGCTTCACTAAAATGCTTTGTGGTTACCGATTTACCTAAGATTGCGTAGTCAATTGCTAACCAATCTCTTATTAGTGTGTTTCTAGGAACTTTTACTCTCATGCTTCTTCCTCCAATTTTTCTTGTGCTTTACTATTTAGTATCCTTTGAAATCTAAATAAGAAGTCATCTGGAACTTCACCTAATTTCTTATCCAATTCTACTTTCTGTTGACGTTGCAATGTATCTGATATAGATTTTAAGACATCTGTTTGTGTTTTCTTAAGTTGAGTATAACTTGATATTAGTTCTGCAAGAGCCATACGAGAAGTCGGCACCTTCATTGTCGGATCTAATAAGTTCTTAAGTTGCTCTTGTAACTGATCACTTATTTCAGAAATTTGGGTATAGTTAGTATCCAACTGTTCAATGATGTCCTGATAAGAAAACTCCTTTGCCATTTTTAGTACTCCTTCCTTAATATTTGTTCATAGTAGTCCTTTTGTTCAAACAGAAAGTAAACTATTTAGTCTTTAGTGAAGTTGCTAATTAAGAACAAAAAATAGGAGTTTTAAAAAATGATTAAATCAATAGAGTACACGTCTAAATATCATAATCAAATTGAAGAAACAAGGGTGAAACACTTACTTCGTACAACTACTAAAATTAAGAATCAATTGTCTCAATACGTATACGAACACAAACAACTTCTACTTACGAATTCAGGACTTGACAAACTAAAAAGTAAGTATAAGATAAAAGACGGCGGTAACTTATTGACTTGGAACATTCGAGCTGAATACTTGAGTATTATAAATTCTTATTATATAGCTGTACAGAAACATTTATTAAGATTAAACATAGGCCTACAAGATAAAATTTTAATTCAACGTTATGTAAGAAACACCAAGTTTCATAAAAAAGGTGATACTAAATGTTTTACGATAACTTATCGCTACTCAAAATTAACTATGTTTATAACACATTTAGTTCATTTAGATCACACTAAAGACATAAAGTGGCAACTTAGAGATAATAAAACCATGTGGACTTTATATGAATATTACGAATCCAAAAACATGATTGATAGAATAATTAAGTTGGCATATAATATACAACAGAAGTTATTCTCTAGACTTAAACCAATATTATTTAATAATAAATATTGTTCACTTAAACTTGATTACAAGGTTAATCAAGCTAGAATTGATTATATACCCGATAATACTCTTTATAAATATTGGTTTGTATTCAAGATGCATCCCGATAACTCCGAATATAGATTACCTTTACAAATTAATGAAAATAATAAGAAACTTATTGCTAAAGAGTTTACGATCAACTTATCTCCCAAGAATCAATCTAAGATTAGTATAATTACTACGTATGAAGTTGATGACCAAACTTTTAAACCACTCAATAAAGTTGTTGGTATGGATCTAAACTTAAAAAATAACTTTGCCACTTTGACAGATGGTTTCGTACTTGACTACGATAGGACTTATATAGAACGTATAGTGCAAACAATTAAAGAGCTAGACAAAATAGGCTATCGAAACTTAACAAAGACTCAAAGACGGAACCTTAAAAAGATTTATAGACAATTAGATTTGCATATGTCAATGTTGATTCATAAGCTGATTGCTCATCTTGTATCTCAAAACATTACTGATATTGTTGTGGAAAACTTACTTTTTTGTTGGTAAATTTGGCATTAGTAAAGAGTTTGGCATATCTAATGCTCGTTTAGCTAAACTACTACGTCTATCTAAAGTAAAAGACTTACTTAAGGAACAAGTCGAAAAGCATGGTATAAGAGTCCATATAACGCCAAGTCAATATACTTCTCAAACATGTCCTAAATGTGGTAACATTTCGAGGGGTAATAGAATGACACAGAAACATTTTAAATGTATACGATGTGGTTATGAAGGTAATGCAGATTACGTTGCAGCCCAAAATATAGAACTAAGATACACCTCAGATGTTCTGAGGTCTAAGCTCCACGATACTGATAAGTATGGTCGTTTAGTTCCTCGAGATCTAAGTACGCCGGCTATAAGAGCTATACTTAATGAATACTATAGGCCTCAGCGTATTGAAACACTCAGTTATGAGGAGTACGCGGACTAACGTAATCTAGAATGTACATAACCCGGCGAACACAAACTAGGTGCATACTTTTTACGTAAAACTATCCCATTAAAATTCAATAAAAATTTTTTATAAATTTTTTCAAATTTTCACATTCTCAAAAATAGAAAATAACTGATTCTACAATTTGCGTCTTAAGACGTTATTATTTTTGTTATTAACGATTAGACTATATTATCAATTTGAGGATATTGATTAAATTTTTTCGTCACAAAAATTTTCAGTTTTGCATTTATATATTATATTAATAGACTCCGTTAAAGTTAGCCGTCAAACCATTAACAATTTGTTAATCCATTAAAACAATGCGTTAATCCAAATTGAACTAACCTACAAACAACTTCCTGACTTAACTTTAGTAATACGTTAACCTAATTGAACTAACCTACAATTAACTTTCCTGATTCAACTTTTAACAATACGTTAACCTAATTGAACTAACCCACAAACAACTTTCTGACTTACGTTAATCAATCTACATTAACAATCCCTTATGCGGAAAGGCTAAGTCTGCTTATTAACATTCCTGATTGAAAATAGTTTTACCCTTATGGATATGGACTTACGTAGACTTATTCAGTTAAGACGGGAATACAAATTAGTTAAGTACAGGTAAACATTATCAATTAACAGATAAGAATCTACGAGATCCTCAATCAATCTTAGATTTCGCGGCAGTGCAAAGAGGTGGCCGCCGCTTGAGAGGGTGTCGCCTAAAAAGTGTATAGCCCCGGTAGTTGATATGGATTGACACAATTGTATCTGAAAC
>Ga0078972_1004709_pt1 | contig 36553 bp, 40 predicted proteins | sample YelNatPaOPGAMG01_FD_67568 | JGI IMG/M metagenome (GOLD analysis project Ga0078972, IMG submission 67568) | Hot spring thermophilic microbial communities from Obsidian Pool, Yellowstone National Park, USA - OP-RAMG-01 (SPADES assembly) (version 2) | ecosystem: Environmental > Aquatic > Thermal...
TAACCATGGCAAGCGTTGCGGACGAGATCATAGTTGTTCCCACAAGGGCGATGACAGAGGAGGACAGAGATTACAGCGTGGCCTTCGCAATCCCCGCGGATACCGATGGCGTTAAGATAATAGCGAGGACTAGCAAGATAAGAATCCCGAAGGGCTTTGGGTCAAGCGGTATGGAAATAGGTGATGACGAGAACATGATAATCTTTGACGATGTCTTTGTTCCGTGGGACCGCGTTTTCATCTGCGGCGAGCACAGGTATGCAACGCTTGCGGCATTTTTGTTCTCGCTTTTCCACAGGCACAGCTATACGGGCTGCAAGCCTGCAACTACGGATGTCATCATGGGCTTCGGGGCATTAATAGCGGATTACAACGGTGTTTACGAAAAACCGAACATAAGGGAAAAGCTCGTTGAACTTGCAGCTACTGCGGAACTGGTCTACGCAGCAGGTGTTGCCTCAGCAGTATTTGGCAGAAAGACGCCAGCCGGGACTTTTTTGCCTAATGAGGTCTACGCAAACGTTGGCAGAAGGCATGCCGGATTGAATTTCTACAAGGAACTTGAGATTCTCGCAGAGCTCTCTGGGGGTCTTCCCGCCTGTCTGCCCTTTGCCGAGGATTATCTGAATCCTGAGTTAAGGCCGCTTATTGAGAAGTACCTTAAGAGGAGATCAGATGTACCTGCAGAGCACGTTTATAGATGCCTTTTCGGAATTTCGAACATACTCTGCTCCTCTATTGGCGGAGTTCAGGCGGTTGCAGGAGTGCACGGCGGCGGTTCGCCGGTTATGGAGGATATAGTGATCTGGAGGACGTACAATTTTGAGAAGAAGAAGGAGATTGCGAAGTATCTGGTTGGAATCAGCGATCAGATTCCCGAGGATTAGCCGAAAAATTATTTTGTATATTTAACATAATCAATTTTTTTAGTTAGCTTCATATAGCAGTGCATTTCCACCGATTTTATGATCAGGGAACTCGGGAGATTTGAGAGGATCAGTGCGCACTCTCATATCCGAGGGCTCGGTCTTGACGAAAATTTGAGAGCAAAGGATGTAGCTGACGGTCTTGTTGGCCAGAAAAAGGCTAGAGAAGCAGCCGGAGTAATTGTCAGGCTTATAAAATCTGGAAAAATGGCAGGCAGAGGCATTCTCCTTGCCGGTCCTCCGGGTACCGGAAAGACCGCGATAGCAGTTGCAATAAGCAAGGAGCTCGGCAGGGACATTCCTTTTGTCCATGTCTCCGCAAGCGAGTTTTACAGTGCCGAGATGAAGAAGACAGAGGCCCTGATTCAGTCTATGAGAAAGGCCATAGGCGTGAGAATCAGGGAACGAAGGATCGTGCTTGAGGGAGAGATTGTTGGCTTGGATTACAACATGATCCCTAATCCGTACAACCCAACGCAGAAGATTCCGGAGTCTGCGAACCTGACACTCGCGACGACTGAAGAGAGAAGGAGCTTCAGTGTCGGAGGGAGGATTGCTCTGCAGTTTCTGTCCCAGGGAATCGAAATTGGAGACGTTATTATCGTTGACAAGGAAACAGGAAGGGTTAGCAGGATTGGAAGAAGCGAGAAGGCAAAGAAGAAATATGACATAGGGGATGAGGATCTGGTGCCTGTGCCGAGCGGCAGGGTTGAGAAGGAGAGAGAGTTCACGTATGTAGTAACACTTCACGACCTTGATGAGGCCAATGCAAGGCGTGGTGGTATTTTCAGCCTTTTTGCCCCCTCAAGCAGGGAGATCGACAACGAAGTACGCCAGGAAGTCGACGAACACGTTCGAAGGCTGATCGAAGAAGGTAGGGCCGAGCTTTTGCCGGGGGTGATGTTCATCGACGAGACGCACCTAATGGACATCGAGCTTTTTGCATTCATGAACCGTGCAATGGAATCCGAAATGGCGCCAATAATAATTTTGGCTTCAAATCGCGGCTTCTCAAGGATCAGGGGCACAGACATAGTTGCCCCGCACGGAATACCGCTGGATCTGCTGGACAGGCTTCTGATCATAACAACGGAACCCTATTCGAGGGAGGAGATTCGGAATATAATAGATATCAGGGCCTTGGAGATGGGTGTAACGATCGATGAAAAGGCCTTGGAGAAATTGACAGACATCGGCGAGAAGATGAGCCTTAGGTATGCGGTGCAGCTTCTTGCGCCAGCTAACGAGTTTTCGAAGCTAAGAAATTCGAGTAGAATTGAATTGCAGGACGTTGAAAGGGCAGAGAGCATATTCAGCGATGTCAGCCAGAGCTCCGCATATCTGAAAAAGTGGGAGGAAAAGATGCTCGGTATGTGAGTTGTGGAGAAAGCAAAAAAAATAAATATTGGTTCTTCTTCCAGCAGATGGAGGTGGTTGAATGGCAAAAGTCACGGTTGATACGGAAAAATGTTCAGGCTGTGGCGAGTGCATCTCTGTTTGCCCTGGAAGCGTTTTCGAGTTCAATGATGAAGGAAAAAGCAATCCAGTCCGTCCTGATGACTGTCAGGAGTGTTGTTCTTGCGTAGAGGTTTGTCCGGAGTCAGCAATAAAGGTTGACGTCTGCGAATAATTTTTTTTACCTTACTCTGAAAGCCTCGCCCTTCAGGGCGGGGATGGGGAGAGAAAAATTTATAAGATATGTATCCTTTAATATATTCTGGGAGAGTGCTTTGGAGGGCGAATCTCTAGAGTGGATGAGACCTAGAAGCACTAGATATGCTAAATACTGGTGTGGTTATCATTTTGCTGAGTTCACTGGAGTAGTCTTGAATATACTCAAGAGTTGGAATGCGAACCACTAGCTCTAGATGTTATGCCTGATCATGTCCATGTGTTTGCTTTATGCCCTCCAAGGCACTCTCCAGCTTATATTGTGAACTACCTTAAGGGGAAGGGTGCCAGGAGGATACCGCAGAGGTTCCCGGAGCTAAGAACTAGAGCTACCCGTGAGAAGCTGTGGGGTAGGAGCTACTTTGTGGCAACAGCCGAAATCGTTAAGAAGTATGTTGAGGAGCGGTGGGAGAAGGAGAGATGAAGAGGGCAAGCGTTGTGAGGCTCATAGTTGATAAAAGCTCTGAGGAGAAGCTGAAGCTGCTGTGCAGTCTATCCTCCAAACTCTGGAACGAGGTTAACCACGCTAGGAGGAGGATGTTCTTCGAGAAGAGGGGAGTAAACTTCAGAGCAACGTACAGGGAGTTCTACGGGAAGTATAAAACACTAATAGGCTCTGCCACAGCGCAGCAGGTTCTGAATAAGAACGATGAAGCCTGGAGGAGCTTCTTCAAAATGCTAAAGCTCAAGAAAGAGGATAAGCTACCACCGTTTATCATGAAAATCAATCCGCCAGGGTATAGGAAGAAAAACAATAAGAGGTCTCTATGGAGCATTCTGAGGAAAGACCAGTACAGGGTAGAGGGCGATAAAATAGTTCTCAAAGGACTAGGCGTTATTGGAAGGATAGAGCTGGGATATGAAGGCCTGATGCATTTGAAGGGGGAGCAGGGCAGGCTGGAGATACACTACGACCCAGACAGGAAGAGGTGGTATGCTCATATATCATTCGAGGTGAGCGAGAAGGCTGTCAGAGGAGTATGGACTAGCGTCCATAGGAATCCGAGAGGGAATCTAGTGGCGGGTATTGATATTGGTACCAACAATCTCATGGCTATATATGTTGAAAATGGCTTAACGCAACTTGTTAATGGCAGACCATTGAAAGCCATATCTCACTACTGGAGATTGAGGATCGCTGAGTACCAGTCCATGCTGAACAAATACGGTTTGAAGACTTCTAGAAGGCTTAGAACTATGTACTCCAAGTGGAGGAGACAGATAAAGTCATATGTTGATTCAGGAGTTAGACAGGCTGTTGAGTGGTTGCATAGTGTTGGAGTCTCAGTCGTTAAGGTCGGCTACCCCAAGAACATTGCACAGGAGAATGGAGACTTCAACAACGTCCACGTATGGACATACGGCTACCTGCTGAGAAGAATTTATGAGGTTGCAGAGGAACACGGGATAACGGCAGTCTACGTAAGCGAGGCATACACGTCATCTAGGTGCCCGATTCATGGCGAGAGGTGTGGCAGTAGAGTTAAGCGTGGACTATTCAAATGCACAAGACTGAATAAAGTATTTAATGCGGACCTAGTAGGGGCATACAACATACTCATAACCCCGAGTCCAATGGATAGGGGTAATGGGCCGGAGGCCCGGCCCGGGATTGAACCCAAAGGGGATGTAATCCCAAACCTCCCCGCACTAGCGGGGACCTAGCCTTTAGGGCGGGGAGGAGGTCAGCGCAATTTTTGTTATCTCTTCCATTATTTCTCTGATTCCTTCCCCGCTCCTAGCCGAGAAGGCCGGTCTGTCTCGGAACTCGTGTAGATCAGCCTTGCTGTAAACCTCGAGCATAGGTTTCCCGAAAGTCTTCTTTATTTCCTCGAGAAGCGAAAGCTGGCTCTTCAGCGGATAGCCGCAGGTTTCGGTGGGGTCTATTATGTAGAGAATTGCATCAGCCGCGTGTTTTAAGCAGAGAATAGCCTTCCTCTCTACAGCATTTCTCTTCGCCAGCGGGCGGTCAAGAAGACCGGGGGTGTCTATGATCTGGAGATCCTTTGTGTAGCCTATGAAGATTTTCTTTGTGGTGAATGGATATTCCGCAATTTCGGGCTTTGCGGTTGAAACTAGGGATACGAAGCTTGATTTACCGACATTGGGGTATCCCGCAACAACCACAGTTGGCATATCTCTCAGCGTGGGTATCTCCTTTAGCTTGTTTTTGGCTTCGTTCAAAAACTTCAGGTCTTCATCGATATCCTCAATGAGAGACGCAATTCTACCGCATGCGCTCCTGTAAACCTCAACGGGATTCTGTCCTTTTTTGATTTTCCCTATGCTCTTCGTGACGATCTTCTGAATCATTGAGTTTGCCCAAGAAAGGGAAGCCAATGACTTCTTTATTTTTTCAACGCCCACCAGCAGATCTACCATCTCTCTGTAAAAGCTTGGCAAAGAATCGTAATCTGGGTGTGAGCTTATTATCCTGTTGAAGTAATCTTTTGAGGTATTGGAGATCGTTGATAGCTTATTTATTATCCTTTCCCTCTCATTGCTTCCGCTAATCCTAGAACTCTTTCTAAATATCTTGTCCAGAAGTTCTTCAGCCGTCAGCACCGTCGGTAATCTGCGAAGCACGTCCACGGAAGGACTATGGGCGGAGATGTGAGCTGCTCCAGGGCTAAGGCCAGGAGCTTCCGGCGTTAAGGGATGCTTCACGCCCTTCCCCTCATCTGCCGATCCGGGGGCTCACAGCTCCCCCATCCTGCAGATCTCATTAACCTGCGGGCTATGTTTATGCATCTGAATTCCCCTTCCATTGGCTCGGGCAACATGCCCGCATCTATGGTAGAATTGGGGGTGTACTATTTAAGCTTTGCCCGTTCATCCCAGAGCTAAAGCTCTGGGCTTTCTGGACACCCCATTTTTATAATTAGTTTCCGTATAAAAAAGGTTTTCCGCTCCTCGAAAGATATTTATTTCCCTATGCTAAAACAGTTTAAATGCGCCAGCGCTTTGTACTAGACACAACCGCGATTACGGATGCCGGGATGAGGGAGAAAGAAAGCTACTCTTCCATCTGCGAATCGGCGAATGAAATTCTAGATCTCATCGCCCTCGCGAGGTTGAAGCTTGAAATAAGCTGCTATATCCCCTATCCCTCCGTTTATTCGGAACTTTCAAGCTTCCTTCGCCGGAATGAGTGCGATGAGAACACCTTTGTGAAGCTCGATACCTGGCTCGTTAAGAAGACCCCAAACAGGTACGAGGTGAGGATTCCTGCGGTAATATTTTACGAGTACATAATTTCTGTTAGGCAGAAAATTAACAGGGGCAGAAGACTGGCTGAGGACTTCATTCTGGAGTCTTCTGCAATCTCAAGAGCATCAGAAAAGCTCGAAGAGGACATAGGGAATTTGATATCCAAATTCAGGGACAGATTCCGCACCATAATGCGTCAGGGACTTCTCGACAGCGCCCCGGATCTTGACGTTCTTCTTCTTGCTAAGGAGCTAGAGGCAGGGGTTGTTAGCAGCGATATAGGAATAAAGAAGTGGAGCGAGAAGCTTGGGCTGAGATTCGTCGAAGCTTCGAAGTTTCCTAGGATGCTGAAGGAGTACCTAGCCCTTATGGGTGTGAAGGAGTCGAGTTTTGGCTCGTCGGTGGGCGAGTCGGATAAAGAGAGGGAACTTTGAGCGTAGAGGAAAAAATAAAAAACCTGAAAACCCACGGGGAATGAGGTGATTGCATGCTGAGTGTAAACGAAATAGCCCTTGAAATTGTAGAAACTATGCTGGATTACGAGGAAGAGCTGAGAATACAGTCCAAGAAGCTTGAAAATGACGCAACTGTTATTGACTGCGGCGTTAACGTGCCCGGAAGTTATGAGGCGGGAATTCTTTACACGCAGATCTGCATGGGTGGTCTTGCGGATGTGAACATCGTCGTGGATACGATTAAGGAAGTGCCCTTTGCATTCATAACGGAATACACCGATCACCCTGCAATTGCTTGCCTCGGCAGCCAGAAGGCTGGATGGGCTGTAAAGGTTGAGAAGTACTTCGCAATGGGAAGCGGTCCTGCAAGGGCTCTCGCTTTGAAGCCGAAGAAGACCTATGAGAAGATAGAGTATGAGGATGACGCGGACGTTGCGGTAATCGCACTGGAGGCCAACAAACTGCCGGATGAGAAGGTGATCGAGTTCATAGCGAAGGAGTGCGACGTGGATCCCGAGGACGTTTATGCAGTCGTCGCGCCCACGGCTTCGATCGTGGGAAGCGTTCAGATTTCGGGCAGAATCGTTGAAACTGCAATATACAAGATGACGGAACTCGGATACGACCCGAAGCTCATCGTAAGCGGTGCTGGAAGGTGTCCCATTGCCCCGGTTCTCGAAAACGATCTGAAGGCGATGGGGGCCACGAACGACAGCATGATGTACTACGGAAGCGTTTTCCTAACGGTTAAGAAATACGACGAAATTCTGAAGAACGTTCCGAGCAATACGAGCAAGGACTACGGAAAGCCGTTCTACGAGATATTCAAGGCTGCAAACTACGACTTCTACAAGATCGATCCAAATCTGTTCGCTCCCGCACAGATAGCCGTAAACGATCTGTCTACTGGCAAGACCTACGTTCACGGAAAGCTGAACGCTGAAGTTCTTTTCCAGTCCTACCAACTTGTCCTATAATTTTTTGATGAGATGGCAGGATTTTGAGGTGGAAGTGAAAAAGATCTGCGAAGAACACGGTTTCAGGGCTTCCTTTCACCATCTTTTCAAGGACGAAATTGGAAAAGCGGAAATAGACGTCGTTGCCGAGCGGGGAAGCATTACTCTATGCTTGGACGCAAAGCTGTATTCAGGCCACCGCTACAGGGTTTCTCAGCTGAAAAAAGAGGCAGAAAAACATTCGAATCGTTGCAAAAGGTTTTCGAAGCTTTCAGGAAAAAGTGCTGTGCCGGTTATAATTTCCTTCATAGACGATGCGATATACTTCCACAGCGGTTGCATAATCGTTCCTTTCGAATCCTTGAACCACTTTCTAACCGAGATTTACTACTATCTTGCAGAATTTGGCTATCTCTAGATTGCCTTCCTTATAACTCTGAGTATAGCCCTAGCGTTACCTTTTCTGATCTCCCTTAAAATAAATTTCGGTCTGAGGTAAAATCTCAGATAGCACTTTCTCAGGAATTTTGCGATCTCTTCGGGAGGCACAGGGGTTTTCAGCACGGGTTTTCCGGCGGTGTATTCCTCAAAATTGTCTGTTAGGAGCAGGCCTCTCTCTTTGGCCTCTTCATGTATTTCCGTCCCCGGATATGGCGTTAGTATTGAGAACTGGGCGTAATCCGGTTCGAGCTTCAGGGCGAATTTCAGCGTCTCGTCCATCTCCTTCTTCGTCTCTATCGGGGCACCGATGATGAATGAACAGATCGCGGCTATACCAGCTTTCTTAGTTGCACGGATGGCCTCTTTAGCTTTCTCCAGCGAGATCTTTTTTCTGTAGTATTCAAGAATCCTCTTGCTTGCGGATTCTATCCCGTAATAAATCGCAACGCAGCCGGAGGATCTCATGATCTTTAGCAGTTCTTCGGTGATCGTGTCAATCCTGGAGGAGCAGCTCCACGTGATTTCCAACCCCCTCCTCTTTATCTCTCTGCATATCTCCAGAACTCTATTTCTGTTTAGGGTGAATGTGTCGTCCCCGAATGCGATGTGCTTAGCCTTGAAATTCTGGCAGAGCCACTCAATTTCATCAACAACATTTTCAGCACTCCTTGCCCTGAATCGGTGACCCATAAAGAGCGAGGAACTGCAGTATCGGCAGGCAAAAGGACAACCTCGCGAGCTTATAACCGGGAAATGTTCGAGCTTCTGGCCCAGAACCGTGTATTTGTCCAGGGGCATGAGGTCGTATGCAGGGAAGGGTAGAGAGTCCAAGTTTTCAATGAACCCTCTGGGCTCGTTCTTCCTGATCTTCCCCCCTTCCTTATAGTAGGTGCCTTTCACCCCTTCCAGACTTTTTCCAGATTCAATTCTCTCCGCAACTTCAACTATCGTTTCCTCACCCTCACCTATGCAGACGGCATCCACAAAATCGCTCTGAAGGGCTTTTTCAGGCTCAAAAGATGCGTGAACTCCACCCAGGATGACGAAAACATCCTTCAGGGCATTTTTTATCTTTCTCGCATAGTTCAGGGCGGAGTTGAATGTAGGCGTCGTCGATGTTATTCCGACGATTCTGGATCCTTTCAGCTTCTTTATAAGCTCTTCGAAGCTGAGCTTTTCGACGAGATCGTCTACAATTCTCACTTTAAATCCCTTCTCCCGTAAAACGGCTGCGAGATAGCCAAGCCCGAGAGGAGGAGTTGAAATTTCAAGCCTGCTTACGACTTCCACATTTGCATTCGGATTTAGCAATGTTATCATACCACGATGGTTTCCCAGAGGGCCTTGTTCCTTATGCACCCCGGATCTGGCTTCAGATAGTTTCCGAAGTAGTTGTAGGCCCTCGCCCTGCAGCCGCCGCAGACGTATCTGTAACTGCATTCTCCGCAGCCCTCAACTTTATCCTTATCCCTGAGGGCTTCGAAGACCTCGTTCCTCTTCCAGAGATCCTCTAGGTCGTCGACCCTAACATTCCCCACAACAAGCGGGAAGAATACGCATGGCGTAATGTTTCCGTTTGCCTTAATTGCGAAGTAGAACCTTCCAGCACCGCAGCCTCCGATGAATTCGGCGAGCTGTCTCAGCCTTTCGCCAGCGTTTACGTTGTAGAAATGCGTGGGAATAATCCCGCCGTTGCACTGAAGTGCCACCCTGGCGAACTGGGGGGCAGTTGAAAGCAGACTCAATTTTGATTTTCCATTTCTTTCGTAGAGCATTTTCAAAAGCCTCTCTCTCTGGTCGGGCGAAATGTCTAGCTCGGCAATTTCTGTGCCCCTCCCCGTTGGCACGAAGTTGTAGTGCATGAACCAGTCCACGCCCAGTCTTTCGCAGAGCTCGATCACCGCTGGAACTTCTTCGTAGTTCAGCTTCGTCACCGTCATTGATACGTTTACGAAGAATCCGTGCTTTACTGCATTCTTTATGCCTTCAACGGTCCTGTCAAAGCAGCCGCTTATGCCCCTGAATGCGTCGTGCGTCTCTCGAAGCCCATCCAGACTGATTTGGAGATAGCTTACACCGCTTTCCTTCATCTTCTTCGCCATTTCTTCGCTTATCAGCGTTCCGTTTGTTGCAATGGCAACATAGATTCCCTTTTCTGCCGCGTAGCTCGTTAGCTGGAATATGTCCTTTCTCACCAATGGTTCCCCGCCGGAGAAGGCTATTATGGTAACCCCTAGCCTGGCGAGATTGTCTATCGTCTCAAGGGCTTCATCAGTCGTCAGTTCATCCTCCAGCCGCTTTCCTGCCGTTGCGTAGCAGTGCCTGCACTTCAGGTTGCACGCGTAGGTTATGTCCCACACAACCTGAAAAGGGGCTCCGGGAACGAAGGGTTTCCGAACTCCAAACTCGGCTATTCCCTTAATTACGCTTGCCAGCCCCTTTCTCCAGTATGAATCCTTGAACTTCTCCCTCAGCTCGTCTTCGGTAACGTTGTAAGCCTCGGCCCCCCTCAGCAGAACGGGTCTCACGATCCTCTCCGCAAGTCTGCATCTCCAGCAGGCATCACTTCTTGCACCGACGAAAAGCTCGAGGGCAACCTCTAGTCTATTCTTACCGCACTCCTCGCAGTAGCTGGATACGCTTTTAAGAGCCTTTCTTGTAAGGGGATTGGCGACAAGATTTGTGAAAACATTGAGCTTGTCCAGCATAGCATATTACATTTCGTAAGATTTAAATACCTTATGATTTCGATAGTTCACATGAAGGAGGTGTAAAATGCTAAAGGAGGTGGCGGAAATCCTAGAGAGTCTGAAGCTGAAGCCTTCCGACCTGAGAATCTACAGCCTGCTTGAGAAGAGAGAGCTGAGCGTTAGAGAGATAGCGAAGGAGCTTAACCTTTCGGCGAGGTTTGTCAGGGAAAGGCTGAGGGATTTGCACAGGAAGGGAATTGTGAGGAGAAGGCTCGTCGAAAACGGGTGGATAGGCTACGTCTACAGAGCAGAGGATCCGAAGGTCGTTGTTGCAAGGGTAAAGAATTACCTCCTCTCCGAATTCGGGAGGCTTGAGAAGATTTTGGAAAGTTTTTAAAATTCGGGATTGACTGGGTTCATGGAGAGGATCTTCGCCCCTTGGAGAATAAGATACGTTCTTGCTCCAAAACCGAAGGAATGCGTTTTCTGCTCGGCTGTTAAGGGTGAAGACAGGGAAATGCTGGTGGTTTACAGGGGAGAGAAGAGCTTCGTGATAATGAACCGCAATCCATACAATCCCGGCCACGTTATGGTCTGCCCGAAAAGGCATGTCCCATCAACAGAGGAGCTGAGCGACGAAGAGTTGCTCGAGATGATGAAGCTCGTGAACATGTCAATAAAGGCAATAAGGCTTTCGATGAATCCGGACGGTTTTAACCTCGGAGTAAACCTAGGAAAGGTTGCTGGAGCGGGAATTGCAGAGCATCTGCACTTCCACGTCGTCCCGAGATGGATCGGGGACACGTCATTTATGCCGGTGCTTGCGGATGTGCAGGTGGTTCCGGAGGCGCTTGAGGAAAGCTACGAGAAGATAAGAAAAGCCTTTGGATCAATTATCGAGAAATAATCCTTTTATCCGCTTTGGGCAAGCTTTTTAATCGGGACTCTGAAAATCTTTTGTGAAAGTTCTGGTCCTAGACACAACGCTCAGAGACGGTGAACAGACCCCCGGAGTCTCGCTTACGGTTGAGCAGAAGGTGATGATAGCGGAAGCCCTAGATGCCCTTGGAGTCGACATAATCGAGGCCGGAACTGCGGTTTCCTCTGAGGGAGAATTCAAGGCGATCAGGGCCATTTCCGAGAAGGGGCTCAGGGCGGAGATATGCAGTTTTGCCAGGATAAAGAAGGAAGACATCGATGCTGCAGCCGATGCCGGTGCGGATTCGGTATTCATGGTTGCCCCGGCATCGGAATACCACATCAACGCGAAGTTCCCGGGGAAGGGAAAGGATTTCGTGATCCAGAAAAGCGTTGAGGCTATAGAGTACGCCAGAGAACGGGGTTTGCTGGTTGAATTCGGAGCTGAGGATGCCTCAAGGGCAGATCTGGACTTCGTTGTCAGCCTTCTTAAGGCTGGAGAAGAGGCAAAGGCTGAAAGACTCACGTTTGCCGATACGGTCGGGGTTCTAACTCCTGAGAGGGCATCAGAAATTGTGGGTAGGCTAAAGAGGGAATTAAAGGCCCCTGTTGCTATCCACTGCCACGATGACTTCGGACTCGCAACCGCAAACACGGTTTTTGCTGTGAAGAGCGGGGCGGACGAGTTTCATGCGACCGTGAACGGAATAGGGGAAAGGGCGGGAAACGCATCGCTGGAAGAGGTCTGCATGGTTCTCGATTACCTCTACGGGATAGAGATCGGAATAAAAAAGGAGAAGCTTTATCCGCTGTCGAAGCTCGTTGAGAAGTTCACGAGGGTTGTCGTCCCTCCGAACAAGCCGATAGTTGGCGAGAACGCCTTCACCCACGAGAGCGGGATTCACACCTCTGCGCTGCTCAGGGATGCGAGGACATACGAGCCGATCTCTCCGGAGACGGTTGGAAGAAAGCGCGTTATAGTTCTCGGGAAGCATGCAGGAAGGGCCAGCGTGGAGGCGATCCTTAAGGAGTTCGGCTATTCCGCAACAAGGGAGCAGATGGACGAGATCCTTGCAAGGATAAAGGAGCTCGGCGATCTGGGCAAGAGGGTTACGGATGCGGATGTGAGGGCAATTGCGGAGACAGTTCTGCAGATAAAGAGCGAGAAAAAGGTCAAGCTTGAGGATCTGGCAATACTCACGGGCAAGAACACGACACCGATGGCAAGCGTTAAGCTAAGGATAAACGGGGAGGAGAGAGTCGAGGCCGCGATTGGTGTCGGGCCAGTTGATGCGGCTATAAATGCTATAAGGAAGGCGATAAAGGATTACGCTGACATAAAGCTCGTCAGCTACCATGTTGACGCAATAACAGGTGGAACGGATGCCCTTGTAGACGTGATAGTGCAGCTGAAGCGCGGGAATAGGATAGTTACAGCCCGTGGCGCGAGGACGGATATAGTTATGGCTTCCGTCGAGGCCTTTGTCGAGGGGCTGAACATGCTGATCTAGAGCTTCCCCATGGACAGGCATTGTTCATGAAAAAATTTAAATATCATGAGCGTTCATGTTGTATTGGTGTAGGGAGGTGGAAGGATGAAGAAGGCGGTACTGTTTGTCGGCCTTTTGGTGCTCGCGATGGGGACGGTGGCGGCGGCAGATTTTAATGTGTCAGCGACAGACTTTGCAAAGCTGATGCTGAACAACACGATCGCCCAGATGGATCAGGGGCAAACGCTGCTGGCAATAATGTCTTCGGCTAAAGACGCTGGTGCTCTCAACTACCAGAACGTCTGGGGCGTTATATACGGTGGAATGGTACTGACAAGCGTAAACAACCAGATAACCGGACTCGTGCTCAATACCATCTTGACTAACAATAGCACGCATGCCCAAATCCCGCTATATAAAATTGTTGGCGAGGCAGTGAACATGCTAGGCCAGAACGCGACCGATGTATTCGGTGACCCCGAAGGAACGAAGGGCCTGTCTGAGCTGCTGAATGCGCAGCTTACCGTTCTGAAGGACAGCCTTTCCGGCGGCGGCTATCCGTACCTGCAAGAATACGCCACTGAGCTCGCAGAGACGATGTGGGCAGGATCCGTGTTCTTCATAGATCTGGCGAGGGAAATCGCGGAGGCCTTTGCTTAATAGCTAAAGAATAAATTTTTATTTTTTGTTTTTTTCTTCTTCTTTAGCTTTTGAGCTGAGTTCTGAAAAAGATTTAAATATTTGTCAGTAGAGAGAGTTGGGATGATAACGCGGGCTGCAGCGCTGTTTGCCCTGCTCATCGTGATCCTCCCCGTATCTGCGGGGGATTTCAGCATAAGTGCGGTGGAGATCGGAAAGCTCATGGTAAACAACACGGTGGAGCAGCTGAGGAATTCTAGGTACATCTTTCAGATCTTCGATCACTCAGATGACACCTTGCAGGACATATACCAGAACCTTTGGGGGGTGATCTATGGCCTGCTCGTCTTGCAGTACAAGAACAACCAGATAACAAACATGGCCCTAGATGCCATGCTCAACGACAGCTACACCGCTGACATGAGCAAATTCGGCTATAGCGGAAGCGAGAAGCTCTACGACGTTGTGGGCTACAGCGTCGACATGGTTGGGGCAAACTCCGAAGAGGTTTTCGGCGACCTCCAGGGGTCAAAAGGAATCTCAAGGCTTGTATATAGCGAGTATTATGTCCTGAAGGATCCGAATGACGAGTTCGAGTACGACTATCTCGGGGCGTATGCAACTGAACTCACGCTCTTTTTTTACTCCGGAGTTCAGTTTTTCATAAAGCTTGCCGAAGCAATAGACGAAGCATTCACCTGAATTCAATTTTCCACATGTTGACAATTCTCCGCGGCTAAAGCCGGTAGATTCTTGCTTCTAAGGCTCTCATCGGTCTGCTGTTCACAGCCCTTTTAGGCCCCCAGGTCACCCGTTCAACCTCAGCAAGGGCTGCGTCCCCCCGTTAAAGCTACCTCCATAGAGGTAGCCTACGCTCCGGAAGCTTCCTTTCAGAGTTCAGCTCATTGTAAAGCTTAGCGCAGCTATCCGCAAGCTCCCAAAGGGCAGTCCTCTAGTATGGAAGTGTTCGTTCTCCTCTCTTCAGACACCTTTCTGAACTTCAATGAATTTTTAATTTTTAAGGTCTATTATACATGAGCATATCGACAATCCCACGGTTAAAACCGTAGGCTTTCTTGTCGATTTCATGTAACCATTGTTGACAATTGTTCATGAAAAATTTAAATATCTGGCGAGATGAATTCTTAATAGAGGTAAGGGGGTGGAAGGATGAAGAAGGCGGTACTGTTTGTCGGCCTTTTGGTGCTCGCGACAATGGGGACGGCGAGCGCGGCTTTCAATACGAATGCGACAGACTTTGCAAAGCTGATGCTGAACAACACAGTAGCCCAGATGCAGCAGACCCTGTCAATTTTGATGATACTGGACAAAGCCTCCAAGAGCGGGAGTCCGGATCTATTCCAGAACCTCTGGGGAGTTGCGTACGGCGGAATGGTCTTGGCCAGCATAAACAACCAGATAACCGGAACAGCGCTCGAGGCCATCCTCAATGATGCTTACACAGCGAATATGACATATTACGGATATGGCGCTACCGAAAAACTGTACGACGTTGTCGGGTATGCTATAAGCGATCTCGGAAACAACGCAGATCAAGTTTTTGGAGATCCTGAGGGTACCCACGGACTGGCAGAATTGCTGTATGCCCAGTACTACGTCCTAGCGGATCCAAACAATCAGTTCGATTATGACTACCTACAGGCGTATGCAACCAACTTGGCAAAGTTGATGTATGCGGGAGTCGAGTTCTTCATAAAGCTGGCACAGGCAATAGACAACGCATTCATTCCAGCATAAAAATTCAAAAGTTTAAATTTTTCTTTTCTTTTTTGATTTTTGAATTCTTCATAGAAAAAATTTATATTCTTTACACTGGGAGAAATACTGATGCCAAATTTCAGGGCGCTGGCGCTATTGATCTGTACGATCTCTCTGGCATCGGCCTCGAATTTCACGATCTCATCTGAGGATTTCGGATTTACAGCTCTCCGCAGCGCAATTTCTGGCCTGGAAATCTTTAGAGATACCCTCAACGTTCTAACGCTTGCCAACAATTCATCAGGTGTTCAGGCAACGGGATACATGTTTCAGAACCTTTGGGGCATTATTTATGGAGCCATAGTTCTTTCAGGATGGCAGAACCAGATTTCTTTGCTGGCTTTGAAGGAGATATCGAACAACACGACCCATCTAGCTGACTTTGGGTCCGGAATAAACCATCTCGGAAGCAACTCGACCACGGTTTTTGGAGATCCTGGAGGGACAAGAGGCATATCAAGGCTTTTAAGTGGAGCATTAGCTGCGCTCAACAACTCCTCGAAGCTTTATCGTCCGGGGGAAACAGTCCTCCAAGCATACGCTAGCTCCGTCGCCGATGCATTTTACAGTTCCGTTCTGTTCATAATCGAACTGTCCAAGGCAATTCCAAATGCCTTTACCACCTGAAAGCCTCGCCCTTCAGGGCGGGGAGGAGGTCAGCTAGCAACTAAGGAATTCCAGTTCAATTTTTGATCGTAGAGGTTTGGCCGATCCCCCTTCCAGAAAGCTTTATAATCCTCTCAACGACTGCTCTGCATGCCAAGGCCTGCATTGATCCTTCTGGCCGCTTTCTTAGTATTCGCGGCCTTCACGCTCTACCACAGCATATCCTCATCGCTCACCCCCTCTGATCTCATAAAAATGGAAAGGGCCGAAAAGGTCGTTGTGAGCGGAAGGGTTGAAAATCTTAAAAGGGAGGATGGACTTTTTAGCTTTTACATCTCGGACGGAAATTCGAGGATAAGGGCGGTTTATGACAAGGAAATACAGGGGGAGGAGGTAATAGCAACCGGGGACTGGGAGAACGGAACCCTTTACGTTAGGGAACTTCTGAGCAAGTGCCATACGGATTATAGGGGTGGTTGATTGGTTGGCTTTGAGCTCCTGCTTCTCTCCTCACTATTCTCAGCTCTGTCCTCGATTCTCTTTTTGCTTTCCAGAAAGAAGCTGAATTTTGCTGAATTTGCCGAAATCTCTCTTTATACCTCTCTCTCGCTGTGCTTTGCGGCCATGCTTTTGCTCCTCCACTATCTGCTCACCGACAACTTTTCGGTCTACTACGTCTACGCGTACTCACAGAGAGAGATGGGCTTTGAATACAAGATAGGAGCCCTCTGGGCAGGAGAAGAAGGTTCTCTGCTCCTCTGGACTTTTTTTAGCCTTCTTGTTGCATCGATTTTCGCAAATCGCGGCAGGAAGGATACAAAAAAGGTGAAGGCACTAGCAATGCTGACGGCAATTTGCACCTTTCTGCTCGTCATGAATTTGTTCTCCGACGCATTCGTGGTTCTGCCCCAGAAATTCAACAACGGTCTGGGAATGAACCCGCTGCTAAGAACACCCGAAATGATAATACATCCCCCCCTGGTCTTCTTCGGCTACGCACTGGTGGCCTGCATCTTCGCCGCACATCTCGCGGGGATAGAGGACAGGAATCTTGCGAGGACCGCTTGGGCTTTTCTGACGGCGGGAATAGTTCTGGGCGGATGGTGGGCATACAGAACACTTGGCTGGGGGGGTTTCTGGGGGTGGGACCCCGTCGAAAACGCCTCCCTGCTTCCCTGGCTTTCGCTCACAGCTTACCTCCATGCAAGGAAAGGGAAAGAACTTTTCGCCTACCTTTCCATGGTCTTCGTCGCCTTCACGGCTTTTGTTACCAGAAGCGGAATTCTAAGCTCCGTCCACTCCTTCGGAGAAGATCCGACCGGATGGGCGTACCTTTTCCTGATTCTCGCAACTGCCCTTCCAATTGCGAGGAACTGGGAACTGGGGGATCGCTGCTACACATCCCTTATCTTCGGGTCGATGATGGTGGTGGTTCTGCTGGGAACCGTGGCAAACCTGTTTAGAAGTGTGGAAAGGAGCTACTATCTGATAACTTTCACCCCGATATTCTTTTCGGCAGCTCTTTTTGCCCTGTGCAGTCTCAGAAACTCGAAAAGGAGGCTGATCCATATTGGAGTTGTCCTTCTGTTCGTTGGCTCGACTTCTGTCTGGTTTTTCGAGCAGAAGCAGACGGTTATCCTCAACCCCAGCGGTGAGGCTGGAGGAATTGAATTCAACCTCACGGATGTCATATCTAGCTGGACACCTGAAAAAACGATTGTTAGGGCAAGGATCCTCAGCCCCCTTGGAACGATCGAGCCTGAAATCCACGTTTACCCGCAGTCAACAGTTTCCAGGGTTTTCATAATCAGCACTCCGGTGATGGACTATTACTTTGCGATGAAGAGAGCTGGAAGCGATTTCGCCGAGATAGAGTTCTACAAGGTCCCGCTTATTGCCTTTGTCTGGCTCGGATCCGCTTTGCTGATCCTTGGTCTAGTTTCGCACAGGTTCAGGCCAGGAAATTAACCCAACTATAAGATTGGCAAAGTTTAAAAACCCCTCTTGCCAATAATCTCAGAGCTCCGGTGGTGTAGCCCGGTCAAACATAGGGGACTCTCGATCCCCTGCCCCGGGTTCAAATCCCGGCCGGAGCATAATTTCTCAATCCAATCTAATTCTTCTATCCTTCGGAACATAATTCCTTAAAACTCTTCCGTCCCCTTTTCCGCATCCGAGAAAGTACTGCCCCCACTTCAGGATCCAGAAACCCTCCACGTTCGCTTCTATATCCTCTCCAGCGAGCCATCGCATGGCCTTTTCTTGATCGATCTCCAACACCGACTTTTTTGCAACTCTCCCGACAATGAAACTCCCCTCTATGGAAAGCCTCAGGCCATCCTTTTCCATCTTTCCGAAGTAAATCCCAGCCTTTCCCTTTATGGGGCATTCTGAGTCTCTGTAGACGTAAATCCTGCCTTTGCCGCTCGTGAAGAACTGGAGATCAACTTCGGCCCCGAATTGTTCTCTGAGAAGCTTCCTCACTTTCTCAGTTTCGCAACAAAGAAACCTTCCGTGTCGTTCATCTGCGGGTGAATTCTCAGGCATTTTCCCACATCCTCCAGGTACTCCTTCCCCTCAAACTCCTTAAAACCTCCGATGGCATTTATGGGGAGCCTTATCCCCTCCGCGGTCGCCTCTGTGTTTCTTAGCAGGTAGTCAACGACCTCCTCGTTCTCAAGTGGTTCAAAGGTGCATGTCGAGTAAACAAGAACACCTCCCGGTTTCAGGCAGCGGTATCCGGCCATTATCAGTTCCTTCTGCAGCTTTGAAAGACTCAGGCTTGTGCTCAGCTTCCAGTTCCTGGCGTGCCTGTAGCTCTTCCTTATCATACCCAGGTTGCTGCAGGGCGCATCGATCAGCACAGCATCGAATCGGTTCTCAAACTTGGCAAACCTCCTGCCGTCCATCATGGTAACCCTTGCTATGAGAACCCCGCACTTCTGGATGTTGGAAATCAGCATGTTAACCCTCTCCGGTTTCACGTCATTCGCGATCAGGCAGCCCTGATTTTCCATGTACTGTGCAATTTGTGTTGCCTTTGCTCCGGGAGACGCGCAGAGATCCAGAACGGCCATACCCGGCTCGATTTCCATGAGAAGCGGGGGAATCATAGAAACCGCCGATTGGGAGAAGACAACCCCGAGCTGGTGTTCCGGAATCTTCGCTAGGTCGTCAACCTTAACGTAAACACCTTCTTCGCACCAGGGTATCCTGTCCTCGACTACGTCCGAAAGTCTTCGGAGCACGAAATCGAGATCGGCTTTCAGCGTGTTCACTCTCAGGCTCTTTCTTAAGGGCTTTTCAAGGAATTCGAAGAAACTCTCCGATCGGTCTATCTTTGAAAGCCTCTCGAAGAGCGCGGGATTTATTTCCCTCAGCATATCTCGGTATACGCGCTGCACTCCTCGAAGGTGTATTTGACCGTCTGAAAGCCCCTCCTGAATTCGGCCACCCTCCTTCTTATCTCTTCTGCACTCTTCTTCTCTCTCAGCGTCAGATCGATGAAATTCGCGATCTCCCTCATTTCATCCTCTCTCATTCCCAGTCTTGTAACCTCCTGAACCCCTATCCTTATCCCTGAGGGATTTGCCGCTTGTTCGAGACTGTCCCAGGGAAGGAGATTCTTGTTCAGGATTATCCCTGCTGACTCAAGCTTTCTGGCCACGGCATCACCTCCGCCCAGCGGACGAACGTCAACTGCAATCTGGTGGGTTTCCGTGAATCCGTATCTCTCTCCCAGGACCCTGTAGCCCAGTTCGTGCAGAGATTCCGCCAAAACTCTGGCATTTTTGACAACCTGCCTGGCATAGGCCTCTCCAAACTCCAGCATTTCCATCAGAGAAATTACGTAGCCTGCAAGGGAGTGGAGATGGTGATTGCTGACAACCCCTGGGAAAACGGCCTTGTCTATGGCCTTTGCAAACTCGGCTTTGCTCAGAATTACCCCCCTCTGCGGTCCGAAGAAGGTTTTGTGGGTCGATGCTGTGAGAACATCCGCTCCCTCCTTTATCGGATTGGGATAAACCCTCCCGGCTATCAGCCCGAGAACGTGGCTTGCATCGAACATAACTCTGGCATCCAGATCCTCGGCAATCTCGGCAATCTCCTTTACCGGTTGTCTGAAGAGGATGAGGCTCGAACCGAGGATGAAAAGCTTGGGCTTCACGTTCTTTGCAAGCTTCTCGGTTGCGGATACATCGACGTTCATGCTCTCGACGTCGAAGGGATAGTGGACGACCCTGAGCCCCCTGAGGCCCGCGGCGGACATTCTGTCGTGGCTTATGTGCCCCCCACAGGGGATGGAGATGCTGAATATCGTGTCATTTGGGTTTGTGAATGCAAAAAGCGCTGCGAGGTTTGCAACCACCCCGGATATTGGCTGGACGTTTGCGTGCTCAGCGTCGAATAGCCTCTTTGTCAGCCTGATCGCGATGGATTCAATCTCGTCGATGTACCTGCATCCCGCATAGTACCTTTCACCCACCTTTCCCTCCGCATATCTGTGGCCGAAGTCTGATAGGTAGCACTTCCTCACAATTTCCGAAGTTAGGTTCTCGCTTGCGATAAGCGGAATCGAGTTTCTCATCATTTCGTTGTGTTTCCTGATTATGCTGAAGACCTCGGAGTACATAGCAAAACCCGGCGGAAAAATATTTAAATCTTCCTTGATCTTCTCCCGTTCTCTCTGACGGAAACTTCTTTAATTCCCGCGGCAGCGATTATTTGTGGAGAGGGAGGAAGAATATCTTGAGGCCATCTATGACATACAGAAGACCGGGAGGGTCGCAAAGACGGGAGAAATAGCCAGGATTCTGAAAGTAAAACCATCAAGCGTCACTGAAATGCTTTTAAAGCTGAAGGAGAAGGGCTACATAGACTACAATCCATATAGGGGGGCAGTTCTTACAAAGAGCGGTGAGGAAATTGCTGTAAGGATAAAAAGACATTACAGGATCGCCTCCAGCTTTTTCAGGCAGATTGGGGTCGAGGAAGAGGTTGCGCAGAAACTCGGCTGCGAGCTGGAGCACTACATGAACGAGGAGGTTGCAAGAAGGCTCGGATCGCTGCTTACGAGAGGCTGCGAGACCTGCAACAGGGATGTGAAGAGGCTTTCATGCGTTTCCGAAGGGATATACGTGGTCGTCTCCAGTCCGGGTGGCGATTTAAAGCCGGGAGAAAGGGTGAGGGTTGAGAATGGTGAAATAAGGAAAGAAGACGGTTCAAAGGTGTTGGAGGAGATCATCGATCTTGTTCTTGTTCGCGAATCTTTATAGCAAGAATTTTCTCGAAGAAAAGCCTTCTCTCCGCTATAATCTCGTACTGGAATCCCATGAGTTTCATTTTTTCGAAAACCCTCGAGGCATTCTGAGAGGAAACGATCAGCAACGCTCTGCCGCCCTTATCCATTATCTCCCGGAGAGAGTCCAGGAACCTGCAGATAACTTCTATCCCTCCTTTACCGCCATCAATGGCGCAATCCTCGTAAAAACCGCGCTTCAGCTCGATCTCGAGCTCCAGATATGGGGGGTTGAAAAGAACTAGCGAGAATCTTTTTCGCACACCCCTGGCTATGTCTGTCTGCACAACATCGAAGCCCTTTTCTCTGAGCGCCCTTGTGGCAAAGGGGGATATATCTGTAACCATAATGTACTTGCACTTTCCCCTTATCTTCTCGGCAACAAAACCGCTTCCTGCACCAATTTCGATCACTTCGTCCTCCGGTTTCACTTCCTTCATTGCCGCCTCAAGCAGAAGCTCGCTGTCCTCAGCGGGCTCGTATATCATCGGCGATCCTCGCAAAGACCTTCGCCCCTATCTCCTCAGGTCTTTTTTCGGCGGTTTCGCGGTCCAGATTTACACGCAGGCCGAATCTCCTCTCGAACTCTCTTGCAATCTTTCCGATCTTCTTCCTTCTCATTGAAAATGCGAAGGTGACGAATTTTTCGAAGAGCTCCAAATTCCTGACCTCAACCTCGGGCCTTGGAACGATCCTCACAACCGCGGACTCCACTCTGGGCATGGGTTTGAAGCACTCTCTGCCAACGAATTCGAGAATTTCAGCTTTGCAACGGGCCTTTGCAATAACACCCAATCTGCTGTCTTCTCCGCAGAGTCTCTCGGCGAACTCCCTCTGGAGCATGAGAACGGCGGATTCAAATCTGTACCTGAAAAGCTTGAATAGAAGGGGGGAAGAGATTTCGTAGGGGATGTTGGAGACTATTTTCGTGAATGGCGGGAAATCGACCTTTAGAGCATCCCCGCGGATAAGCATGAACCTCCCCGATTCAATTTCTCTCCGGAACCTATTTTCGAGCATTCTTACGAGTTCCCCATCCTTTTCGATCCCAATAACCCTGCAGTTCTCTAGAATCGCTGCCGTAAGATTTCCCGTTCCGCAGCCAACTTCAAGCACAGCGTCGCTGCTATCCAGCTCTGCGTATTCAACGATCCTCCTTATCAGCGATCTGTCCACCACCATGTGCTGGCCCAGCCTCATAAAGCATTCCGATCTCCAGCCCTATTTCAAGCCAAGCCCATGCCCAGATCACGCATTCAAAGGCCCTTATGAAGTCCGAGGTGCTCATGAAGTATTCTGAGTCGCTTATATAGGCCCTTATGTTCTCCATGAATTTTCTTTCCCCATCAACGTGTCTAATTCTCTCCTTTATTCTCCCCAGCCATTTCTCCGTCTCCTGTTTTAGCTCTATCAACTCTCCTCACCTTCAGCTTCAGCCCGTCTCGTTCGACCACAACAACTTCGTCACCGCTTCTAAGGTTTTCTTCCGACTCAACGCTCCAGATCTCCCCCCTGATCCTCGCAAATCCCTTTCCGTTTTTGAACTCGATTATGTTCCCCCTCAGCCCGACCATTTCCCCGATCTGGCTCCTCCTTCTCCTGACCTTAAGGATTTTTATGATCGCGAAGGTCATGAAGCTCGCCAACCCTAGCCCTATTCCGATTGCGAATTTGGGGAAGAATTCGTAGAACTCTTTGGGCATCATAGGCTCCTCGAAAATCAGCAAGGCTCCTAGGGTTATAGAGATAACTGATGCCGTTCCGAGGAGGCCGTAAGTTGGGGTGAGGAGTTCGGCTATCAGAAATATAATTCCGAGAATTATCAGGAAGACTCCAGCATAGTTCACGTTTATAACTCCCAGTCCCGCCAAGGCCAAGATTAGAAGCATTGCTCCCACGGTTTCGGCCATCATTCCGGGAGAGCTCAGACCGAAGATCAGGAGGTATATCCCCAGCAGTAGAAGTATCAGGGCGAACTGCGGATTTGATATTATCTCATAGATCTCCGCCTGTGCGGGTTTCTCGACGTCCACGAATCTGTACTCTGTGGTGTCCAGCGCAATCTCCCTGCCATTTACCGCAATTCTCGCTCCGTTGAGCTTTTTGAGAAGTTCCTCTCTGTTTTCTGCGAGCAGGTCAAGGATCCCCAATTCGTATGCTTCCCCGGCAGTCAGGCTGAGACCTTCCGTAACGAAACGCTCCGCCACCTCCGGATTTCTTCCCCTGGATTTCGCGATATCCTTTACATAGCTTGCCAGATAGTTTATCGTCTTGTTTTCAACGGCGGAATACGGGCTTACAGGGGTTGCCGCACCTATTGCGGTCCCGTTGGAGGCTGCGGCAATGTGGGCGGAAAGCAGTATCACGGTTCCCGCAGAAGCGCACATGGAACCCTTTCCGACGAAGACAACTATCGGAATCTCGCTGTTCATGAAAAGCGAAACTATCTTTTGCGTAGACGAAAGAAGCCCTCCGGGAGTGTCAATTTCCACAAGAATCAGGTCCATTTTTTTAGATTTTGCAAAATCGTAGGCGTGCTGGAGCGTTATGTAGGTCCCCTCTGTTATCTCACCCTGAATGGTAACCTTTGCGATTTCCATTGCACTTCCATTTGCGATCAGAATTATCAGGGCCAGGCAAAGTGTTCGCACAAAACTATTTTGACTTCTGAGTTATAAAACCATTGCCCGGTAGAATTCGAAGTACCTTGATCTTGACAACTAAAAAGCCTTTGTCCTTCATCGTAGAACATAGCGGAGTAGCACCCGCAAAGGGGTGTAACCCTTGAGACCTCGGGGAACCCTCGCCCCGAAGGGCGGGGAGGAGGTCAGTTTAATGAACTGAGCAAAAAAGCTTAGAGCTTATAACCTATTCTTCTAAGAAATTCCTTTCTGGCCTTTATATCCTCTTCTTTCTCAATTCCCTTGCTCCTGAAACCGTCAACAACCCCTATTATCCCTCTTCCCTGCTCCGTTTCCGCTATTATTACCTCCAGCGGATTCGCGGTGGCGGCATGGATTGCGCAGACCTCTGGGACCTCTTTTATTTTCCCGAGAACGTTTATCGGATAAGCATTTTTTATGAAGATTATGAAGCTGTGGCCGCAGGAAATCTCCAGTGCCTTTTTTGCCGCCAGTTCCCTCAGTTCCGGATCGTTTCCTTCGTGTCTCACAAGGCAAGGCCCTGAGGCCTCGCAAAAGGCTAAACCGAATTTTATTCCGGGAACGGAGTTGACCAAAGCTTCGTATAGGTCTTCAACCGTTTTTATGAAGTGTGCCGAGCCGAGAATAACATTGCAGTCCTTCGGAACCTCAATTTTAACGACATCGAACTTCATGGCGAACACCTTTAAACGACCAGTACGCTCTTTTCGGTCTTCTCCAGAATTTCCCTTACCTTCTCGACTCCGATATTCCTGCTCAGAATTAGGACACTTGGATCAAGCTTGGCTGCGAACTTCTTAACTTCCTCCACAACACCGCCAACCGTGACGATCTTTTTGACGGCTAGATCCTTCGAGATATGCTCTATCTCTTTCTGGATCATCTCCTGGCACTCCTTCATTTTCTTCGCATAGGTCTCGGGAGGCAGCATAGGTTCCACGATACCCAAGACCGTGATCTCCTTGCCAATCTTGATCCAGTTCCTCGCCCTCTCCAGGTTTCCGCCCGGGCAGTGAACGTACAGAACCCTCTCAAGGCCAAACCTCTCCCTGTGGAAGAGCATTGCGCATTCATGCTCGAGCATCTTTCGTGTTATTGGCATGTACCTTCCGGCAACGAGAATGTCGGGCTTGTAAGCTTCTAGGACGCTCTCGATCTCATCCTCGTAGTCCTTGAAGACCACGCTCATCCCCAGAACATCGTACTTCTTTTCCAGTTTTTCGATTATCTCCTCAGCCCTTCTCAGAAGCGGCATCTTGCTCTGGGCGAGCCCGACGCTCTCGCTGATTTCTGATACTGTAATGCCTCCCTTGACGCCCTTTGCGAAGATCAGGTAAACTTCACCGATGCCGAGACCTTCCAGATCCAGTTCTCTGTCCGTGAAAACTACGGCCCTCATCCTTCCCCTCCTAAGACCCTTTTCATTTCCTCTACCCACTCGTTCAGCCACCTGCTGAGTACCTCGTAGGACTCAACCTCGACATTGTAAACATTGACGACTCCTACCAGCTGTCCTTTTTTGATCTCACCGTCAAATACGGGCATAAAAAGAACCTTCCGGATTGTCTTCGGAGCCTCAACCTTTGCAGGTTTCGACTCAATGAGGTCAATTATCGTGCCCATGGCGTGCCTCATAATGTAGAGGGGATAAACAATCGTGTTCTCTTCAAGCCTCAGGGGTTCAACTGCAACTTCCAAGGGCTTCCCCCTTTCTACAGCGACATCTTCTTCAGCCACTACCGGTTCCCACCTTGCAACGGGCTTTCTCCTGTATGCAAATGGCTTTAGCAGCATCCCGTCTCTCACTACTCTTCCGGAGGCCTCGTAGACAAGCCTTGCGAATTTCTCCTCTTTTGGAACCATCTTCGGCTCGAAGTTGCCAATCGCAGTATAGTAGACATTCAGAACACCCAGAAGATCGCCTTTCTGGAGTCTTCCATCTCTTACTGGCAGGAATATGGCCTCGGAAATCCTCTTTTCCTCCTCAACCCTCGAGGGTTTGCCCTCTTGGGCAACCTCAACCACACTTCCGTAAACGTTCCTCATTATGTGCAGGGGGGTTACGACCGTGTTAGGCTGCAGGGCTATCTCCTTTATCTTCACCCTGGTTAAAACACCCCTCCTTACATCGACATTTTCTGCAGATACGATCGGTTCCCATTCCGCAACGTAGCTTTTGAAGTACCCAAAAAACCTGGTCCGTATCTTTTCCCTTTTCAGCTCCCCGTTCTGCCTGTAAACGAGATTTGCATCAACCATTTCTTCCCTTATCTTTATATCCGAAGCTGAGAAGCCAAATATCCTGTCTATCATTCCGGTCTTAACGAAGAATACCTTGAGGACTCCGATGATGTCCCCCTTCTCAACGGTACCGTCCTCAACAGGCAGGAATACAGCATGCGTGATCGTTTTTTCGTCCTCCACCTTCGATATGCCCCTCTCAATAACGTCTATCGTTGTCCCTAGGGCATGCCTCATTATGGAAAGGGGAGCAAGTATCGTATTTTCGGGAATTTTGACCTCCCTTATTTTTATCGCCACCGGTTCGCCCATTTTCACCTCGGCAGACTCTTCGGCGATAAGTACCTTCCACTGAACAAATGGAGCAATTCTGTATCTAACGCTCTCCTTCTTTACTCTTAAATTGGCAACCTCTTTTCCGACCTCTTTCCAGTAAACTATCTCCATGATGGCGTTAATATTCGAGTTTAGTTTAAAAATTTAACGCTTGAGAACCGAAAGTTTTAAAATTCTGTTCGTGCAACTTTCAAAAAAGGAGGGTGGAATGTCGGAGATATGCTCTAGGTGTGGATTGCCAAGGGATCTCTGTATCTGCGAAGAAGTTGCAAAAGAGCAGCAGTACATACTTATAAAGGTAGGAAAGAGGAGATACGGAAAGGAGGTTACAACGATCGAGGGGCTTGACGGAAACGAGATAAACCTGGAAGAACTTGCAAAGTTTTTGAAATCGAAGCTGGCCTGCGGAGGAACAATAAAGAACGGTGTTATAGAGCTTCAGGGCAACCATGCGGCAAAGGTAAAGGATCTGCTGGTTAAGAAGGGCTTCAATCCCGATCGGATAAAGGTCTGATGCAGGATTTCGCTTTGGAGTTTTCACTTCTCATTTTAGCCGTATCTTTCGATCTCTTATTTGCCGAACCGCCACTTTTGCTCCATCCAGTTTTCTGGTTCTCAAGGATTTTGGAACTCTTTAGAAGGTTTTTCTCGGCTGTAGAAAGAAGAAGCGCTGCCTTGCAATTTGTTTACGGGGTCATCACAGTTCTTGCTGTTTTAACTTTTGCCCTCTTGCTTTCCGCTATTCCCCTTTCTCAGCCATTCACGTTTGCTTGGCATCTGTACCTTCTCTTTTCCTCAATCTCGATAAAAAGCATGATTCAGCATGCTGAAAACTGCCTGCGAACGAATTTCGATCCAAGAGAAGTTCAAAAAATCGTAAGTAGGGATACTACAAAGCTTAACGGCCCCCAGCTCAGATCTGCAGTCATCGAATCAACAGCCGAGAACTATGTCGACGGTGTTCTTTCTCCATTGTTCTACTTTTCACTTTTTGGCGTCCCCGGAGCAATAGTTTACAGAGCGATCAATTTATGCGACTCCATGATAGGTTACCGCGGGCGTTATGAGTATTTCGGAAAATTCGCCGCACGGCTTGACGATGCTGCAAACTACATTCCTGCAAGAATCGCGCTTCTCTTCTTCGAATTTTTCAGACGGGGCGCATTTTCATACGGGTTGAAGAATAAAGTAAAGCTGAACGGCTGCACGATTTCGGCTATGTCCTATGTCTTGGGAGTCAAGCTTGAGAAGCCCGGCTATTACTCGCTTCCAGGAAGGGATCCTAAAGAAGAAGACGTGCAGAAGGCTATCGGGATCTTCAAAAGACTCAGCTTTCTTGCAATCCTTTTTGCCTGCCTGATATTAGCAATAAGAATATTTTTATAAAAATGGGTGTCCAGAAAACCCATAGCTTTAGCTGGGATGAGTGGGCAAGGTTTAAATAGTTCTGTGCTGGAGATCTTGGGGATGTTCCCTTGCAGAGGGAAGCCCAGATATGCGATATGAATATAGCCCGCAGGGTAGTGAGCTCTGCGGGATGGGGGAGCTTGGCTTTTGAACCAGCAGATGAGGGGAAGGGCGTGAAGCATCCCTTAACGCCGGAAGCTCCCGGCTTCAGTCGTGGAGCAGCTCACCAATGATAAAATGAGCAACAAACCCCGCCCTTCAGGGCGGGGAGGAGGTCAGCCTATTTGGCCTATGAATTGCCAGAAGTGCGGTGGAAAGGGCTATATTGAAATTGAAAAGATCTGCGGGACCTGCGGTGGAACTGGAAAGGCTAAAAGCTTTGATCCGAAGATCGTGAATTTATCCGAGGAGCAGATTAGGTTATTCATGAAGGGAATTTGCGGCGTTTGCGGGGGAAATGGGAAAATAAGGATCGTTGAAGTATGCAAAGCTTGTGGAGGAAGGGGTAAGGTGAAGAGGTGCCAGATTTGTGGAAAAGAAACCGATCAAGAGCTTTGTTTGGATTGTAGAAAGAAACCTCATGCTTTTAGGATTGGTAATAGTTGCGGAATAGAAGATCTGAGGATAGGAAAATTTTATGTTGGTTTGGTTTCGTCGATTACTGATATCGGGGCTTTTGTAAGCCTGAACAGGAGACTTAAGGGTTTAATACCAAGGAAGCTGGTTCAAAACATTCGGGAAGGTGATGAGATAGTCGTCAAGATCACCAATATAGGCGTGGGCGGCGAAATCGATTTGGCCCCAGCAGAGCTGCAGAACTACGCAGTAATCGAACTCTCGAAGGATCTGGAAGTCATCCCGATCTCAGAAGCCCAGAAGTTCTTGGGAAGAATGGTAAAGGTGCGGGGAATAGTAACGCATTCGAAAGAGACTGCGATTGCCAAGATATTCACGATAGTTGATGGCTCAGGGAGCGTTAACTGTACCGTTTTCGACGATTTCGATGCCGACCTTGATGAGGCGATTGAAGTGATCGGCACCGTAAGGAGAAACGGCATTGATGCGCTCGAGGTTGGAAAGATCTTGGGAGAGGAAGCTTATGAAATAAGGAAGAAAATCGAGTCCGAAATCGAGAAGGCCTGCGAGCCGGAATTCAGGGGTTTCCTCATCGGAAGTGATGTGCTCGAAAGGCTTAGGGATGACATGATATCTGTTGCCAGAGAACTGAAAAGGGCAGTATATAAATCAAGACCGATAATAATAAGGCACCACTGGGACGCGGACGGCACCTGCGGAGGCGTTGCACTCGAGCTGGCTCTTCAAAAGCTCGTTGAGAATGTATACAATGACAAAGAGGCGAAGTACTATTTGGTTAAGAGAAAGGTTTCAAGGGCCCCATTTTACGAGCTTGAAGATCTTGTGAGGGATCTTGACGAAAGTTTGGAGGACGCAGAGAGATATGGAGACAGAATTCCGCTCGTTGTTCTGGTTGACAACGGTTCGGGGCATGAAGATCTGCCCGCAATTCAGCAGTTCATTCTTTTCGGAGCGGATGTAATAACAATAGACCACCATTATCCGGATGAGGGTGTTGACAAGTACCTCCTGTATCACATAAATCCTTACAGAGTTGGAGGGGACAGCAATTTTACCTCCGGTATCCTCTGCGTTGAGATTGCAAGAATGATTTCCGATGTGGATCTAACGCACCTTGCGGCGATATCAGTGGTTGGCGATCGCGCTGAGGGGATTGTAGAGAAATACGTTGAACTCTCAGGACTAAGCAGGGAGGAACTGAGGGATCTTGCACTTGCCGTGGAATTCGAGGGCTTCTACCTTCGCTTCAAATCTGCCAGCACGATTGTACACGAACTGTTGGGTTTTGGAAGAAAAGACAGGCAGAAAAAGCTCGTTGAACTTCTTTCGAGTTATGCAAAAGAGGCGATTGAAGAGCAGCTAAGTACGGGGCTTGAGAACGTCAAGGTTCAGATTCTGCCAAATGGCGTCGCTTTGGCCGCTTTCGACGTTGAGAGCTACTCCAGAAAGTTCACTTTTCCACCTCCGGGCAAGCTTACTGGGGAGATTCACGATCGTCTTAAGGAGAAATACGGCAAAATTGTAACTATAGGTTACGGCCCGGACTTTGCGATTATCAGGAGCGAGGGCGTCAATCTGGACATTCCCAAACTTGTTGAGCAGCTGAAAAGAGAAGTGAATGCCTGCATAGACGGTGGAGGGCACCTAGTTGTTGGATCTCTGAAATTCGTAGAAGGAAAGAGAAAGGAAGTCCTTGCAAAGCTTGCCAGCAAGATTGGTGAGCTGAGTTGAAGAAAAAACTTGAAATTGCTTTGGAAAGCCTAGAAGGGTTCAGAAATCCGAAGATCCAGCTTGAACAGTATACAACCCCGGCAAACCTTGCAAGCTTCATTCTGACCAATGCGGAGCTTTTTGGGGATCTTTTAACAGTATTTGACCTTGGATGCGGGACTGGAATTCTGGCCATCGGTTCTGCTATGCTCGGTGCTTACGCAGTTGGCGTGGACATTGATGGGGAGGCGTTGAAGATAGCTAGAACCAATTCGAAAAAGATGGGAGTTTCTGTTGACTTTATCGCATGCGATGTTAGGAATCTGGAACTCAGAAGTAGGGTCACGGTAGTGATGAACCCACCCTTTGGAATTCAGCGAAGGCATGCAGATCGGCCTTTTCTGGAAAAAGCTTTCGATATCGCTGACACGATTTACTCTATCCACTCTGCGGGAAGCGAGGTTTTCGTTAGAAAAATGGCCGAAGAGAGAGGCTTCGGGATTACGCACGTCTGGAGATTCATGATCCCTCTCAGGAGAACATACTCCTTTCATGAAAAGGCATTTAAGTACATACCCGTAGAGGTGTACAGGATTGAGAGAGATGATCGTGTTTCCCGGGGATAGGATTGGAAGTGTGGAGGAGTACAGGGCCGGAGATGGGGTTTACGAAGAGAAAGGGGAGCTTTTTGCATCTGTGGCTGGAATCCTTGAGTTTGAGGGCAGGAAGGTAAGTATAAAAAGTTTCAGAAGCATTCCGGAGCTTAAAAAGGGCGACATCGTTGTTGGGAGAGTTGTTGATCTTAGGAACAGCTTTGCTATGGTGGAAATAGCCAGAAAGAAGGGCGAGGAAAGGGAACTGGCACATACAGGGCTTGCTTTGCTTCACGTTTCGAACGTAGGGGAGAGGGTTGGAAACATAGGCGATGCGATAAGCTACTTCGACATCGTTAGGGCCAGAGTTCTTGACAGTTCCCCTAGGATCTCGATAAGGGAACCGGAAATGGGCGTGCTTAAGGCTTTTTGCAGTTCCTGCAAATCCGAGCTGATTTTGGAGGGAGGAAAGCTTAAATGCCCTAACTGCGGGAAAGAAGAGAAAAGGAAAATTTCGAAATCTTATGGAAAGGGTGAATGGTGATGCTGAAGATAGTTGAACTGGGGAAGAACTACGTTAAGCTGATCGTAAAGGGAGAGGATCACACGTACTTGAATCTGCTCCAGCATTACCTCTCTCAAGACAGCAGAACCGTGCTCGTTAGGTACAACATACCCCATCCTCTGGTTGGGGAGCCCGAACTTTATCTCAGAACGGACGGTACAAATCCTCTGGAAGTGCTGAAAAAGGCTAATGAAAACATAGTTGCGGTTTGCGATGATCTTTTAAGTCAGATTCAGCCGTAAGCAATTGCGGAACCCTCGGCAATTAACTCATTTCCCCTTAAAACCCTGAGTCTGTAAAAACCCAGCTTTTTCCCCTTAACCTTTTCAGCTTCAGCCACAAGCGTGTCTCCCTTGTTTGCCGGAGCGTAGAAGTTAATGGAAATGTTCACGGCAACCCTCTTCGTGTCGGTGTTTGCTGAGATTGCGAAGGCGAAATCGGCTAACGCCATTATGAATCCGCCGTGGGCAACGTTGTACATATTCAGAAACTCTTCCTTTACTGTGCCCCTCACTCTGGCATAGCCCTCCCTCAACTCCTCGATCTCGCAGCCAAGGAACTTTCGAAAGGAGTCCGAAAGCAGATGCTCCATGATCAATATTAGGCGATTTTTAAAGTTAATTGTAGCTCAGAAACCTTTATTAAGAGACCTCAATTTTAATATCAGGGGGCCGTGGGGTAGCCTGGTATATCCTTTTGGCTTTGGGAGCCAGAGACCCGAGTTCAAATCTCGGCGGCCCCATTTTTTCATTGGCAAAAATAAAATTCAGGTTGTTGAAGAATTCTATTTGACTTGCATTTTTCTGAAAACGACGTAAACGCTTAAAATGCCTGAAATGGCTGTTGAGACTTCAAAACCGGGGATCATGTTTATTTTTTCATTCCTCGCCGTTTCTGAAGTGATGGTTGTTGTGCTTGCCGGAACAAGAGCAACAGTTTTTTGAGGTTGCGGAGTTGTGGGGGCGCCCCCCTCATTCCTGATGGAGATTGTTGTTACGTAGGAGGCGTTAGCTTCTGGAATCTCGGCTTTAACCTCAGCATCACCTGAAGAGATGGCTCTTATCTTTGCAGTAGCTTCTCCATGCATGTCCGTCTTGTTCTCAAAACTTAAAAATTCGATCACTGAGCTATTTAAGCTCCAGAGGACTTCCAAATCTTTTGCAGGTTCCCCAAAACTGTCCTTAACTCTAACGGTTATCTCGAGGTTCTCATTAACAGTAATTGAAGCCTTTATCGGTTCTATCTCCACAAAGTACTCTCTTCTGAGTTCTTCGGCTGGAGTGGTTGGGATATCTGTTGGCGTTGAAGGAATGTTTGTTGGGGGATTGACAGGCGAAGGTGTTGGAACCGCCCCACTTATTATTTTGACTTTTAGCAGCTTTGAGTCAACCTGAGCAGTCATCTCTCCTTCCGGTAGAAAAGAGGTGTCGTACTTTATGCTGAACTTTCCACTTTCATCTAACGTTACCTTGGAGGTTGCAATGGATTCTATGTTAACGTTGTCCCCATTTGAGACTCCGTAAAACTTAACGTCGTACTTTCCGGATGGTACCTCTGCTCTCACCACTGCAACACCGTTTTTGGCCTCGGAATTCAGAGTCTTTTTGAAAATCCACAATTTTGCCTCAACAGTCAAATTCTTAACGGGATAGGCCCTAACTTCGAAGCTCGATGAAATTGGGATTGGAAATTTGTCTTGAGAAAAAGAATACCAGCCCCCAGATGATTTCAGTGTGAATCGGTACTGGATGGATACCGATACCTCTTCCGATGGACTACCTGAGATCTGAATTTCTATTATCTCTCCCCTGACAACGTAGTAGGTGTCTCCGATTAACTTGGAGTTCGTGGAGATTTCCAGCCCGCTTGCGAGTCCGATGAACAGAAATAGTAGAAAGAAGGTTAATTGCTTCATCATTTTGTCTTCCACACCATATAGGCTACTACCAGAAGTATTGCCCCGATTGCAATCAGCAGAAATACTGCTAAGTAAACCTCGAAGCTAATTGGAGTTGGTGGTGATGGAGTTGCCGGAGTCGTTTTGACAGGTCCCGGAGTTTTTTCCGGTGTCTCAACTGGAGTCGGTGGCAAGAATGAAATGATTCCGGCAAAATACGAGAATCCCGGAACTCTTGCCTTGTAGTAATTGTACTTTCCATCAGTGTATAGGAATGTCGTATCGCATTTTATCCAGTTCTCTCCGTCAAATCTGTGGAGAACCACGAGAACCCCGTCCGGATCGAACTTTTTTTCCTTGATAATATCTCTCTCGACTCCGTATACTATATATCCCGCGATTTCGGTCGGAACGCTGGAGGTCAGATCTATTGAGAACATCAGAACCACTATTCCAAATGGTTTCGGTATTGGGGGCATCTCCTTCAGTTTTTCTACTCGGAACCTTATTGTTGTGTCATCCTTCGAGATGAAGGTTATGGAGACTATATTCGTCTCCCAGAACGCGCTTTGGGGCAGAATGAATTCGGTCTCCTTATTGGCCTTTAGCTTGATGTAGTCGCTCATGTAGATGGGCACTCCCGGGATCACTCCGCCCCCTCCGCCCCCTCCCCCGCCACCGACTATCGGCGGTATGGCTGGAGCGGTTGGAATTGGAACTAGGGGTACGTTTAACACCCGCGATTCACCTGAAGATAGCGTTAAGGTCGTTGTATAATTCTGGTATCCGCTTTTGGTAATCCTTATCTCGTATGTTCCGGGATCAAGCTGGACAGTAAGGTTCGTTTTTCCAACGTAGCTTCCATTAATGTAGACATCGGCCTCCGGTGGGCTCGAGTTGATCAGAATCGTTGCCTTGGCCAGTATATTCACGCTAAGGCATCCGAAGTACCTCGGTTCCAAGTTATCTCCAAATGCAAAAATGTAGAGGATGTAGCTGCCGGTTTCTAGGTTCTTAGTGCTTATGTTCTGAAACTTTTCGCTGTTGTTAAAAACGGCCCTGACCATTTTTCCGGGAGCATAGAAGTTAACGTTTTTATCCATGATCTTTATTTCCTCCAGTTTCTCAGCTCCGTAGCTCAGATTTACGTTGAAGGATTCGGAGAGCTTCTTTGTTAGATCCATTCTTACGCTTGCATCGTACTGAACGTTCTTGACAAGAACTGCAAAAGATGCGTTGAATTCCTCTCTGAACCTGATTGAAAGATCCTTTCCACTTACAACATCGCTTACTGTTGGTTTGTTGCTGGAGGAGGTTCCGTTTAGAACGACAAACGGGACAAGGAGCTTTAATATCGGATTTCCGTAATCATTAACGCCCAAAACAATTAGAGAGTAATAACCCGGCTGCATCTCTCTGAGATCCTCTGGGAGACCGCATGTGATGGAGGAGTTGCTAATTCGGAAACTGCTCAGATAAATCGAGTTCATTTTGATTGTTTGAACAATATTTGATCCCAGATTAAATCCACAGTTGTCTTCGACGTCGAATCTCTTAGCGGTAGCATTGTATTCAACCCTCGCCCAGCCAGTATCGTTGAAAGCGTAACCGTATTCGATTGTTTGCAGTAGGCTGTCAAATGTAACTCCTTGCAACGAATCGGGATAGTTGGAAATGTAGTTCTCGATCTTATCGTTTTTCAGCTTTATGACTATGGGAAGCCCATTGGAGATGAGAGATATCCGTAAATCGAGCCCCTTACCCTTATCGTAGACAGCGAAAGTATTTGCGAAATTCCGAAGGGTTTCATTCGTTCTGGATGTGCTGTATATCGCGTAGTGTGCCTTGCTTCCGGGAATTAGTTCCCTTTCAATTTTCGCTATGTCAGGGAGCCTAACGGTTGAGGCATTGTAAAATTCGTAACTTGCTATTGAGGTATTGTAGAAGTCCCAGAAATGTATTTCCGTGACGTTTAGGCCGGCAAAATTTTGTTGGTTGTCCCTGACGGCATAAATGAAGTCGCTGTTGTTCGCCTCGCAAATTGAGATTAGAGATATCAACACAATCAGTGAGTAAAGGGTCACATTTCTCATCATCTATCCCCTCCCTTTTTTCTAAGTAGACCTATGTGAGCTACTCCACGACTGAAGTCGGGAGCTTCCGGCGTTAAGGGATGCTTTACGCCCTTCCCCTCATCTGCCGGTCCGGGGGGCTCACAGCTCCCCCATCCCGCAGATCTCATTAACCTGCGGGCTATGTTTATGCATGCGTTTAAATCCCTGTTGTAAACGAGCCCGCATTTCGGGCATCTGAACTCCCTTCCATTTGCTCGGGCAACATGCCCGCATCTGTGGCATGTTTTGGAGGTGTTCCTGACCTCTTTTTTAGGCAAATACCTGACCTCTATTCCCTCAAGCAGGGCCTTGTATTCAATGTAGGTTTGGAGCTTCCTGAAGGGCAGAGAGTGAAACCTCCTGTTAAGCTCTTTGGACCTGTCAAAGCTATCCCTTATTCCGGTGAGATCTTCCATCACGATTACAGGCTTGGGGAACTGCTTAGCGTAGGCTATTATTTCATTCGCCGTTGCGTGAAGCTGCTGCTCGACAATCCTCTTCTCTTTATCCTTCAGCCTCTTAACATCCTTCATAAGCTTCCTCCTCTGCATTTTTCTCCTTACATGCGCGTACTTCCACCTTGTCCTCTTTATCTCTGCGCCTTTCCAGAAGTTGCCTTTCATCGGCTTGCTTGGATTTTTCTTTGAAATCGCTACCGCGACTGCTAAATTCCTTTCTCCCCTGTCTATCGCTATGACCGTTTCAGGCTCATCGGGGACTTCAACGACCTTCTTTAGAACGAAGTGTGCGTACCATTCTCCATCGCGTTTAACCATCTCAACGGCTGCGAATTGCCATTCTCCTTTCAAGGCTTCCTCTATTCTCTGCCTTTGCCTTTCACCGAAGACTATTGGCAGGCTTGTTCTCTTCTCTCTGTTAAGGCTCAGTGTAAGCCAGTACGGCGTTAGAGCGTTGTCTGTTTTTGAAAAACTGTAGCATCTCCTGTCGAAGCGGATGGAAATCCTTTTAAGCTCCAGAACGCTGCCTTCTTTTCTGTTCTCCTCAAAGCCCTTCAGGATCTCGACAGCCTTGTCTCTGGCTGTCTGGATTAAGGCCGTGTTGAGATTAAACAGCCTTTTTGCGTCTTCATAGCATTTTTCATGCAAAAACTTCTTCGATGTGGAATTGTAGCCCAGATACCATTTAACGAGCTTAAAATACTCTCTGAGAGTTTTATTTAAAGCCAGGACTTTTGATTTATTCGGCCTGAAGACCTTGCCTACAACGCATATCTGGACTTCCCTCTGCAAGGAACATCCCCAAGGCTTTTTTTCAACACAGAACTATTTAAGCTTTGCCCATTCATCAGAGCTAAAGCTCTGGGTTTTCTGGGCACCCATTTTTATAAAT